>OGEG01000106.1_pt1 | contig 103314 bp, 76 predicted proteins | sample 1570621 | NCBI WGS metagenome assembly OGEG01 (sample SAMEA2582130, study PRJEB24529) | metagenome | biome: Human gut stool | place: China | collected 2011 | reverse complement strand
CACATCAGACCCGCCGACCTCCTGCGCGCCGATTCATAAACCTGACGCCCCCGCCGGTGTTTCCACCGGCAGGGGCGTTGCTGCAGGAAAGCGGCCCTCTTCCCTTTTCCGGGAGAGGGCCGCTTCATATTATAACGGCAATAACAGTTTCAGCGTCTTTTTACATCTTCCACCGGCTCTTGCCCGCCCGGGTATCGATATGCACCCAGCCGGTGCTGCGCTTCGGGTGGGCGGCGTCCTTCGGGTAACTCCCGATGCCGCCCCGGGCGGGCAGCAGGGTCTCGGCGTAGGCGGCGACCGTGGCCACGTCCATGCCCTCAACGTAGAAATCCGCCGCCCGGCCCAGAAGGTGCTGGCTCGACTTGCTGCCGCCCACGGCAGCGTTGTGGGCGGCGGTGCGGTAGCCGCTGGTGATATATACCGGCTTGCCGAAGTGCTCCCGGATGCACTGCAGCAGCACTACCAGTTCGTCGTCGAGGAGGACGACATCGCTGCCCTTGCAGGCAAACTCCCGCACCTTGAAGTTGGGTGAGAGCTGCCGGGTGGAGTCCCGGGACATGGAATATTCCTTGATTGCGATAGAGACCACGACCTTTCTTTTTGTTGACTTTTTGATTGAATAATGCAATGCGGTCATTTCCTGTGCGGAGGCTTCTGCCGATACCCTCCGCACGCAGACAAAAACTTCGAGCCGTTTCCCGCACAGATGCCGGCCTCTTCGCCCATGAAACAACTTTATTTCGTCATCTTTGCCTTTTCTTGTGCCGTATGGTAGCATTTCGCGCATTCAAAGTCAACGATTCTCGTGAAATAGTCGGAACCTTATGCAAAAGCGCACAGAAAACTGTGTTTTCCTCTTTTGGACGCAAAAAAGAACCGACCCGAGCCGTGTGAGGGTACACGAACTCGGGTCGGTTTTCCATCATTTTATTTCAGAACGATGTTTTCGGAGCAGCTATGCCGCCGGGATGTTTGCCTCATCTGTCCCACTTGTCACAGAGAGCGTTGATCTGGTCGGCGAACTTGGCGAGGTCCTTGTTGGCGCCGCCCTCGTTGTGCTCGATGACCCGCAGCAGGCGCTTGCCGGCGCTGAGCAGGCGCTGGAAGACGGTAGCCGCGCGGGCTGCGCCCTCGCTGATGTGGTGCTCGATGCGGATACGGGTGCCTTCCTTCAGGCAGACCGCGCCCTCGGCACCGATGGCCCACTGCTCACCATTATAAGGTGCGCAGGCGTTGAAGCCCTGCTCCGTGAGGGTCTGGGCAAAGATGTTCTCCACCTCATCCTCGCCGTGGATGATGAACACCCGCTTGGGCTTCGGCTCAAAGGAGTTGACCCACTTCAGCAGGCCCTCCCTGTCGGCGTGGCCCGAAAGGCCGGTGAGCTGGCAGATCTCCGCCTGCACCTCGATGGATTCGCCGAAGAGCTTCACGTTGTCCGCACCCTCCAGCAGAGAGCGGCCCAGCGTGTTCACGGCCTGATAGCCCACAAAGAGGATGGTGCATTCCTTCCTCCAGAGGTTATGCTTGAGGTGGTGGCGGATACGGCCCGCTTCGCACATGCCGCTGGCCGAGATGATGACCTTCGGCACGGGGTCGGTGTTGATGGCACGGGACTCATCGCTGGTGACGCTGACCTTCAGGCCCGGGAACCGGATGGGGTCGATGCCCTTTGCCAGCAGGGCGTTGGTCTCTTCATCAAAGCAGGAGGAGTCGGTGTCCTTGAAGATTCGGGTGGCCTCGATGGCCAGCGGGCTGTCGATGTACACCGGGAAGCAGCCGTGGCCGGTGACCAGGTTCTTTTCCTTTATCTCGCGGATGAAATAGAGCAGTTCTTGGGTGCGGCCCACTGCAAAGCTCGGGATGACCACATTGCCGCCGCGGTCGAAGGTGCGCTGCAGGATCTTCGTCAGCTCTCCCACATAGTCGGGCCGCGGGCCGTGGCTGCGGTCACCGTAGGTGGACTCCATAAAGACATAATCTGCGTCCTTCAGATACGTGGGGTCCTTGATGATAGGCTGGTCGTGGTTGCCGATGTCGCCGGAGAAGACCAGCTTTGTGGTCGCGCCGTTCTCCGTCACCCATATCTCGATGCTGGACGAGCCCAGCAGATGGCCCACATCCACAAAGCGGATGACGATGCCGGGCGCAAGCTCGATCTCCTTATTGTAATCATAGCCCCGGAACAGCGCGATGGCTGCCTCGGCGTCCTGAATGGTGTACATGGGTTCCACAGGCTCTGCGCCGGAGCGCTGGCCCTTGCGGTTCTTCCACTCGGCTTCGAATTCCTGGATGTGCGCCGAGTCGCGCAGCATGATGCTGCACAGTTCTGCCGTGGGCCTGGTGGCGTAGATCCTGCCCCGGAAGCCGTTGCGCACCAGAAGAGGCAGAAGGCCCGTGTGGTCGATATGGGCATGGGTGGCCAGCACGCCGTCGATCTCGCCCGGCGCAACAGGGATGGGCTGGTTCTCATAGACATCCTTGCCCTGTTCCATACCACAGTCGATGAGGTAACGCTGTCCCGCCGCTTCCAAGAGGGTACAGCTTCCGGTCACTTCGTGGTTGGCACCCAAAAACGTCAGTTTCATAGACACACCTCCAACAGGATTATCCAACTTTGGTACATTAAGTATATCACGTTTCGCGCTGTAATGCCGCCCAAATCGATCGCCGATTCTCGGGCAAAACGCCGAATCCATCAAAAATTTTTTATACAATCTTGACAAACCACCCCCGGATGATATAAACTTAAATCGTATGACGTAACTTCTACTGAGATTCAAAATAGAGAGGTTGTATTTTATGGTTCGTAACGATTTGCGCAATGTCGCTATCATCGCTCACGTTGACCACGGCAAGACCACGCTGGTGGACGCCCTGCTGCGCCAGAGCGGCGCTTTCCGCGACAATCAGGCTGTGGCTGAGCGTGTCATGGACAGCGGTGACATCGAGCGTGAGCGCGGCATCACCATTCTGGCCAAGAACTGCTCCTGCAACTACAAGGGCGTCAAGATCAATATCGTCGATACCCCGGGCCACGCCGACTTCGGCGGCGAGGTCGAGCGCGTGCTGAAGATGGTCAACGGCGTTCTGCTGCTGGTGGACGCTGCCGAGGGCTGCATGCCCCAGACCCGTTTCGTGCTGCAGAAGGCTCTGCAGCAGAATCTGAGCCTTGTGGTCGCCATCAACAAGATCGACCGTCCCGACGCCCGCATCAAGGAAGTCATCGACGAGGTCCTCTACCTGCTGATGGACCTGGGTGCTACCGACGAGCAGCTGGACTGCCCCATGCTGTTCTGCTGCGGCCGTGACGGCACTGCAAGCCTTGACCCCGATGTACCCGGCACCGACCTGGTCCCCCTGTTCGACACCCTGCTGAGCACCATCAAGCCGCCCGAGGGCGACCCCGAGGCTCCCTTCCAAATGCTGGTGTCCTCTGTGGACTACAACGAGTTCGTTGGCCGCATCGGCATCGGCCGCATCCAGAACGGCGTCGCCAAGGTGGGCGAGGAAGTGGTCGTGTGCGACTGGCACAACCCCGACCTCAAGATGCGCGGCCGTCTGACCAAGCTGTATGACTTCCAGGCCAATGGCCGTCAGCCCTGCGACAACATCACCGCAGGCGACATCGTGGCTTTCTCCGGTCTGCCCGACGTCACCATCGGCAACACCCTGTGCAGCCCCTCCAATATCGAGCCGCTGCCCTTCTTGAAGATCAACGACCCCACCGTCGAGATGACCTTCTCCGTCAACGACAGCCCGCTGGCCGGCCGTGAGGGCAAGTATGTCACCAGCCGCCAGATCCGTGACCGTCTGCAGAAAGAGCTGCTGAAGGACGTCGCTCTGAAGGTGGAGGATTCCGCCACCACCGATTCCTTCCGTGTCATGGGCCGTGGTGAGATGCATCTGTCCATCCTCATCGAGACCATGCGCCGCGAAGGCTATGAGCTGCAGGTCTCTCCCCCGCACGTTCTGACCAAGGTCATCGACGGCAAGACCTACGAGCCTATGGAGCACGTCGTCATCGACGTCCCCACCCAGTATCAGGGTGCTGTCATGACCGGCTTGGGCCAGCGCAAGGCCATCCTGCAGCAGATGGAGTCTCTGGGCTCCGACCGTGTGCGTCTGGAGTTCCGTATGCCCAGCCGCGGCCTGTTCGGCTACCGCAACCAGTTCCTGACCGATACCCACGGCGAGGGCATCATCAACCAGATCTTCGACGGCTATGACGTCTGGGCTGGCATGATCGCCAACCGCTCCACCGGTTCTCTGGTCAGCTTTGAGACCGGCGAGGCCGTCACCTACGGCCTGTTCAACGCGCAGCAGCGCGGCACTCTGCTGGTGGGCGCCGGCGAGAAGGTCTACGAGGGCATGGTCATCGGCTACACCGCTTCCGGCGAGGATGTCGATGTCAACGTCTGCAAGACCAAGCACCTGACCAATACCCGTGCTTCCGGCTCTGACGACGCTCTGCGCCTCATCCCCATCAGCAAGCTGAGCCTCGAGGGCTGCCTCGAATTCCTGGCTCAGGACGAGCTGCTGGAGGTCACTCCCGAGAACCTGCGCATCCGCAAGCAGATCCTCAACCACGAGCAGCGCATGAAGGCCAAGAGCAAGATGAAGTAATTCGTCCCTCTGCCCTTCTCCATAAAAACAAAACGTCCCGTCCTCCGTATCACTGGTACAGGGGGCGGGATTTTTGCTGCAAAAAAGCATCCGTGATGTTTCTCTCCCCCTCCCGGGGCAGGGCATCACGGATGCTTTTGTTCTTTTTGGTTTTGCGCTCAGCCTGCGTAGGCGCTGCCGGGGGTCCAGGCATTATCGGCAGAATATTTTGCATGGTTGCGCAGGTAAGTGACCCACGCGCCGTAGCCGTTGCCCGCCGAGAAGTGGACGCCGTCCGGCGCAGCCAGCACCTCTTTCAGGTTGCCCTCGCCGTCGGCCAGCGTCTCCCACAAATCGAGGTAGACACAGCCCTTATCTGCGGCCAGCAGGGCCAGCTGCTCGTTCACCGAGCGGATGATGTCCGAGGCAAGGCCCGGCTTCTCCGCTGCGGCCTTGGGGCGGACGGGCGGGATGGACTCCACATAGATGACACAGTCCTCCCCCAGCGTCTGGCGCAGCACATCCAGCATCTGGCCGTAGTAAGCGAGGAAGCGGTCTGCCGCGCCCACGGTGGTCAGGGTGTTGGTGCCCAGCAGGATATACAGTTTTTTGGGCTGAGCCGCGGCCAGCACGTCCAGCGCGACTTCCTCGCCCCGCACACTGCTCTTGACGGCACTGCGGTTGACGATGGCATCCGGACCGACGCCGGTGTAGCCGCAGATGAGCGCACCGCCGAGGTTGATCTTATAGTCGGAGAAGCCCACCGTCAGGCTGTCGCCGAGGAAGGCGGCATCGGAGAAGTAGCTCAAATCGACCTGGCCGTTGGCAGGCTGGCGGATGACGCTGCTGTCGTAGGCTTTGACGCTGTAGGCTCCCGCCGTCTGACGGGCCGGGCCGAACTGCTCGAGGGTCACGGCGGGCGTGCCGTCCGCTGCCGCTGTGCCTGCATTGCCGCTGTCGGTGGTGCTGTCCGCCGCGCCCTGCATGGGCAGCGGGGCCAGAATATTCTGCGCCGTGCCGTTGGCCGTCACGGTGGGCAGCTCTTCGGGCTGTGCCTGTCCGTGCTCGAGGATGGTCGTGATGGCGAAGCTCACCAGCAGGATGCCGGCCACGGCCCCCGCAAACCGGATGACGCCGCCGGGACCGCCTCTGCGGCGCCGGCCCGTGCTATGATAATCGTGTGAAATTCCCATAAAGGTGTTCCCGCTTTCGTTTGGTTCTGCTCTTAGTCTGCCCGGGCGTCGGCGGGTTATCCCCGCTTTCCGGCCCGGCAGAGCTGTGCAGCACCTATTTTATCATAATTTTTTTGCCTCTGCAACCAATTAGGACTTGCATACAACAGGCAAAACGGTTACAATAGAAGAAGAGCAGGTTTTTGCGCACATTTCTCGAAGTGCTTGCACGACCTGCCAGAATTTTTGTGCGAGTTGCAGTCATCGATTGTTGGCTGTTCCCCTGTCCGTACACTGTGCAGGGTGTACGGACCGCGAAACGGGGACGGCGCGGAGCGGTGCTGCGGCGCACAGGAAGTCCAATTTATCGGTAAATGGTACAAGGAGGTTCTCATGGCCAGGAATGTCATCATCGGCCAGAGCGGCGGCCCTACCGCCGTCATCAATTCCAGCCTCGCAGGCGTCTATAAAGCCGCCTGCAGTCTGGGCGCAGACAAGGTCTACGGCATGAAATACGGCATCGAGGGACTGCTGAAAGAGGAACTCGTGGAGCTGAACGTCCTGCTGGACGACCGGCTCAGCATCGAGCTGCTCAAGCGCACGCCGTCCAGCTATCTGGGCAGCTGCCGCTACAAGCTCCCCGAGCCGGAGGCGGACTCCACGCCCTACGTCAAGCTGTTCACCCTGTTTGACAAGTACGACATCTGCGCGGTGTTCTACATCGGCGGCAACGACTCGATGGACACCATCGCCAAGCTCAGCCGCTACGGCGCACAGGCAGGCAGTGCGGTGCGTTTTATCGGCGTACCCAAGACCATCGATAATGACCTCTGCCTCACCGACCACACCCCCGGCTACGGCTCTGCGGCCAAGTACATCGCCACCATCCTCAAGGAAGTCATCCGTGACTCCTCCGTCTACGACATCCGCAGCGTGACTGTAGCCGAGATCATGGGCCGTCACGCCGGATGGCTGGCCGGTGCGGCCTGCCTCGCAGGCGGCGACGACAGCGACGGCCCCGACATCATCCTTCTGCCGGAAGTCCCCTTTGAGCAGGACAAGTTCCTCGCCAGAGTGGATGAGCTGCAGCGGGTGAAGTCCAACGTCATCATCGCGGCCAGCGAGGGCGTCAAGACCGCCGACGGCACCTATCTGTGCGACCTCGTGTCCACGGCAGGCCAGCTGGACGCCTTCGGCCACAAAGCCATCCTCAGCGGCACCAGCCGCTATCTGTCCGACCTCATCCACGACAAGCTGAACTGCAAGAGCCGCGCCATCGAGTTCTCGACGCTGCAGCGCTGCGCCAGCCATCTGGCCAGCCGCACCGACGTCAACGAGGCCTACGCCGTGGGCGGCGCAGCGGCAGCCGCAGCCTTTGCCGGCGAGACGGGCAAAATGATCGCGCTCAAGCGCATTTCCGAGTATCCTTACCAGTGCATCACCGAGGCGGTGGACGTCCAGCAGGTGGCAAACCTCGAAAAGAAGGTGCCGCTGGACTGGATCACCCCCGACGGGATGCAGGTGACGGCGGCCTTCGAGGAGTACGCCCGCCCGCTCATCCTCGACGAGGTCACCCCCGTCTACGTCAACGGTACGCCCCGCCACATCTGCCTGTAAAGGTGTAAAGAAATTTGCTTCTCCCCTTCCCCGCGTCTGTTTTCGTGCTCCTGCACGATTAAAGAAGTTGTTTTCGTAAGCAGGGTACACCGAATGGCGAGGATTTTTGTCGGCAGACAAGGCGATTTTCCGCAGCAATCCTGACGGATTGCAAGGGAAAGCAACGCAGTATGCAGGCAAAAAGACCGCTCAGACGGTGTGCAATGCTTAGAAAACGGCTTCGTTATAAAGCCGAAACAGAAAAACAAAAAAGGAGAAATCATCATGGGTAAAAATGCAATCGTTGGCCAGTCCGGCGGCCCCACCTCTGTCATCAACGCAAGTCTGGCTGGTGTGTTCGAGAGCTGCAAGAGCCGCGGCGCGGACATCGTCTACGGCATGTGCAACGGCGTCGCCGGTCTGCTGGAGGAGCGGGTCGTGGACCTGTCCCCCCTGCTGACCGATGACCTCGACATCGAGCTGCTCAAGCGCACCCCCTCCAGCTTCCTCGGCAGCTGCCGCTACAAGCTGCCCGACTGGCACACCGACGAGGCCTTGTACAAGAAGCTCTTCGCCATCCTCGAAAAGCTGGACATCGGCTGCTTCTTCTACATCGGCGGCAACGACTCGATGGACACCATCGGCAAGCTGGCTGAGTACGGCGAGTGCATCCAGAGCGACATCCGCTTCATGGGCGTGCCTAAGACCATCGACAACGATCTGATGGTCACCGACCACACCCCCGGCTACGGCTCTGCGGCCAAGTACATCGGCGTGGTGATGAAGGAGGTCATCCGCGACGCCACCGTCTACGGCACCAAGTATGTCACCGTCGTCGAGATCATGGGCCGCAACGCCGGCTGGCTGACCGCCGCCGCCGCACTGGCCAAGAGCGACGACTGCGAGGGCGTGGACATGATCTGCCTGCCCGAAGTCCCCTTCCATGTGGAGCACTTCATCGAGAAGGTGCGCGTGATGCAGGAGAAGAAGCCCAGCATCGTCATCGCGGTGTCTGAGGGCGTCAAGCTCGAGGATGGCCGCTATGTCTGTGAGCTGGCCGACGATGTCCACGCGGTGGACGCTTTCGGCCACAAGGCCCTGACCGGCACCGCCCGCTATCTGGCCAACGTCGTGGCCCGCAATCTGGACACCAAGACCCGCTGCATCGAGCTTTCCACCCTGCAGCGCTGCGCCGGCCACCTGACCAGCCGCACCGACATCACCGAAGCCTATCAGGTCGGCGGTGCTGCTGTCAAGGCTGCGTTTGAGGGCGTCACCGGCCAGATGGTGGCCCTGAAGCGCATCTCCAACAGCCCCTATCAGTGTACCACTGAGCTGCACCCCATCAGCGAGGTCGCAAATCTCGAGAAGAAGGTGCCGCTGAGCTGGATGAACGAGGCTCACACCCAGATGACGGAAGACTTCCTCGCTTACGCACGGCCCCTCATTCAGGCTGAGCTGACCCCGCTCTACATCGCCGGTCTGCCTCACCACATCTACATGAAGCCCCAGAAGTAAGCGTTCTGTTTCGCAAACGTACCTCCGCGCCCCTGCCCCCTGTGTGCAGGGGCGCATTTTTGTACGGAAAAAGCTTTGATTTTACTTGTTTTTTACCTGAAACCGTATTATAATATTATCTGCGTCGCTCGCTGTTGAGCGGCGCGTTTTTTCGTGAGCACCATCTGATATTTGAGGAGGCAGAGCATTTTCATGGCACAGAATACCCGGACAGGCGATTTGACCAGCGGCCCCATGCTGCAAAAAATCATCCTGTTTTCCCTGCCGCTGGCTGCATCCAGCATCCTGCAGCTGCTGTTCAACGCAGCCGATGTCGTCGTCGTGGGACGCTTTGCGGGCAGCACGGCGCTGGCCGCTGTCGGCTCCAACGGTGCGCTCATCAACCTGCTGGTCAACCTGTTCGTGGGCCTGTCGCTGGGCGCGAACGTCGTCGCGGCCCGCTGCTTCGGCGCGAAGGACGATGAGGGCGTCCGCAACACCGTCCAGACCTCCGTGACGCTGGGCCTCGTCAGCGGCTTCTTTCTGGCCGTGGTGGGCTTTTTTGCCGCCCGCGTCCTGCTGGAGCTGATGAGCTGCCCGGAGGACGTCATCGGCCTGTCCACCCTCTACCTCAAGATATACTTCATCGGCATGCCCATGACCATGCTGTACAACTTCAGCTCGGCCCTCCTGCGCGCCGTGGGCGACACCAGGCGGCCTCTGTTCTGTCTGGCCGTGGCGGGCCTCATCAATGTGGTGCTGAACCTCGTGTTCGTCATCCTCTTCTCCATGAGCGTGGCGGGCGTCGCTCTGGCCACCATCATCAGCCAGACCGTCTCCGCCTGCATGGTCACGGCCCTGCTGGTGAAGGAGAAAGGCCCGCTCCACCTCGACCTCGGCCATCTGGGCTTCCATGCGGGGGCTCTGGGCCAGATCTTGCGCATCGGCCTGCCTGCCGGTCTGCAGAGCACCGTGTTCAGCCTCTCCAACGTCGTCATCCAGTCGGCGGTCAACTCCTTCGGCTCCATCGTCGTGGCCGGCAACTCTGCTGCTTCCAACCTCGAGGGCTTCGTCTATACCGCCATGAACGCTTTCGCCCAGGCCGCTGTCACCTTCACGAGCCAGAACATGGGCGCCCGCCGGTACGACAACCTGGACCGCGTCATGCGCAACTGCCTGCTCTGCGCCACCGTCACCGGCCTCGTGCTGGGCGGCGGTGCTTCCCTGCTGGGCGAACAGCTGCTCCACTTCTACTCCTCCGATGAGGTCGTGGTGACTGCCGGTCTGGCCCGTATGCACATCATCTGCACCACCTATCTGCTCTGCGGCTGCATGGATGTACTGGCCAGCTGCCTGCGCGGCCGGGGCTACTCCGTCCTGCCGATGGTAGTCAGCCTCGTGGGCAGCTGTCTGCTCCGCCTCGTCTGGATCGCCACCATCTTCCGGCTGTTCCACACCACCACGATGCTTTACATCAGCTACCCCGTCAGCTGGATACTCACTGCACTGGTGCATCTGGCCTGCCTGCTGGTGGTACGGCATAAGATGAAGACCGCCCTCTCAGTCAAAGCCGCTGCGCAGCGATAGGCAGGCTCTTTGTCAGAACGATACGATCGCAGTGCAAGAGCCGTTTGGCAGCGTCCTTGCCCTCTCAGGCGCTCCGCGCCAGCTCTCCCAGAGGGAGAGCCATTGGCAGGCCGGTCAACTCTGAGCTGGCCGCCGGAAGCCTGATATAACGCAAAAAATAGTGCCCTGCTACAGAGGGCAGCAGCTGCGGAACCATGTTCCTTGTCAAGCTGCTGCTAGCCTTGGTAGCAGGGCACTACTGTTTCCGGATAGAGTAAGCTTTGCTCGTCCAGCGTGGGCTTGGCCGACACGCCAGAGGCTCCCCCTTTGGGGGAGCTGGCGAACGAAGTGAGACTGAGAGGGCAAGCCCCCGGCACGCTGCGGAACGTGCCGGGGGCTTTTCGTACAAAGCGGAGGGATGCGGAAGCTCTCCGCCTTGGGGGTTGATTATTTAGTGGATCAGTTCGTTGTGGTCTGCGCCGCCCACGGTGAGGGTGGCAGAGCTGCCGCTGTGGGTGAGGGTGAAGAGGGTGTCCTCCGCGCCCAGCGACAGCATGGTATCGATGTCCAGCGCCGTCTCACGGCTCTTCGTGCGGAAGACGAGGGTATCTGCGCCCTGCGCTTTCAGTTCTGCCAGATTGCCCAGACAGCCGAAGAGGGTGGCGGTATCAGAATCTGCCGTGACGATGCAGCGGGCAGACTCCTGATGCATCTCATAGGGAGCGTCTATAACTCTCAAAACGATCCTGCCGTTCTGCTCCTCCTCCACAGGTGCAGGAAGTGCAAACTCGTATACAGTCCTTGTGGAGCCGCAAGGACATTCATACACTTTTTCGCCCAGCTGGCCGACAGCCGCGGGAGTAGAGGAGACAAGTGTCCATTCATGCTCATGCCCAGCGGACAAATTGGAGTCAATACGGGTGACCGTACCCTCACCGATGGCATTTACATCCTGCTCTTTACCAGCTTTGCCATCTTTATCGCCGCCTGTGCCGATGGCGGCTCCGGCACCATACGTTCGGCGACCAAAGGTTCCCCCTTTTCCGCCTTTTGCGGTCACCTGCGCACCGCCGCCGATCTCGACCTCTGCGCCCTGCGCATCACCGCTGCCTCCACCAATGCCGCTTCCATATCCGCCGCCCACGGCATCGACAACACCGCCGAGGATACGAACGGTCGATTTATCCGTGCTGTTAGGGGCGCCGCCAATGCCTGTAACGGGATTGTTATTAACAAGTGTCGTAGTTACCCTGCCGTCAAGGATGGTGACGTCTCCCGAGCCACGATTACCACCGCCGATCGCTGCCGCAGCACCATTCGTTTTTGCTGCCACCTCTCCGTTCTTGATGGTAACTTTGCCCGAACCTTGCGCACCACCGCCAATACCTGCCGCCAAATTCCCTCCTTGGGCAGTTACCTCACCGCCGGAAATGCTCACTTCACCATTTCCATTGATGCCGCCGCCAATGCCTGCACCAAACAATCCACCTACTGCATGGATTTTTCCGTTTGCGATCTCCAGATTCGAGGTGCTTCTTTGATTTCCTCCACCAATACCCGCACCGCTATGCCCGCCATACGCGTTCAAAGAGGAGCTTGTATCTTCTGCTGTGATGGTCAGTTTTCCGGTCGAGACGTCATCATCTTTTTCCAAGCCTGCACAATACTGTCCGCTCTTCAGGGTATTGTTTCCCTCAAGCTTCAGGGTCGTGTCACCTTTGCCTTGTACAAACATCGCGGACCGACCCTTTCCGCTCACATCGATATTCACATCTTTGATCGTGACCGTCGTGTCTTTTTTGGTGCAATTATTGATGATCTTGATGACATTCTTCACCGCTTCGTTCACAGCCTTTGTCACCGTGTCCGCGGTGTTGTCCTCATAGGTCATGATGTCATGGTCGTCATCTGCGGCCTCTGCGGCCTTCTCGACAGGCTTCTGCTCAGTCGATGCCTCGAGGGTGGCGGCGTCGGTCTTCCCTTCGGGCTTCTGCGTGTCCGGCGTCTTCTGCTCTTCTTCCGCAGGCTCTGGGTCGTCCTTTTTCTGGGTTTCCCCGCTGTTCACATTCTCGGGCCAGACGATGAGCTCCGTCCCGGTCTTCTCCGCAGGCTCTCCCGGCTCGGCATCCACCACCGGCTTCTGTCCTTCAGCCTCGTCCGCCGTGTCTTTGTCTGCCGGCCCGTCAGACTTGTTCTCCGTTTGTTTGTCCGGGTTCTTGCCGCCCTTGATGACCACCGCCGTGTCGTCTTTCTCTTCTTGCGCATTGCCGACACTGACATAGGTGTCGCCGTTTTCCTTAACGGTCACCGTAATATTGCCGTCATCGATATAATATTCCTTTGCCAGTGCCGCCGGGGCTGCCGCCGAAAGCGCCACACTCAGGGCCAGGGCGGCTGCCGCCGCACGCTTCATATTTTTCCGTAACCGCATACTTTTTTACCTCCTGAATGATTGCAGGGTCTCTGCGGCTCCATTTTACCCCCCCCCCCTATACTTTTGTCAAGTCCTTTTCATGACATACCAGCGTAGATTCATGAACAGTACGACTTTTCCGGCATAGCAAAAAAAGAACAGCCCCGCCTTTCCGAAGAAAGGCGGGGCTGTATCATTTTACAGCCTCTTCGCCAGCAGATACCGGTCATACCCGCCGTACATCTCCCGGCGGCAGACGATCTCAAAGCCGCTGGCCAAGGCGTTGTTGAGGCTGTACTGATTCTCCGGGCTGACGGTGGCCCCGATGCCCACGATGCCCGGGCGGAGCCGGGCCAGCGCCGCCTCCAGCAGCTTCCGCTGCAGACCGTTGCCCCGGTAGCCGGGGTGGACGATGGCGCTGTCGGCGTTGGCCCAGCTGTCCCACTCTTCTCGCGGGATGCCCATAAAGGCCGCGTAGTTGTGCGCGTCCTGCCTGCAGTACCGCAGGATGAAGTAGGCCCCCAGCCGCCCGCCGTCCCACCCGCCGATGCACAGGTCCTCTTTCAGGTAACGGGCGATGTTTTCCAGCGTGTCGGGTACGAACTGCTCCGGGTGGGGCATCGCGGCCCGCACCTCGTTCTGCAAGGCGTAAAAGGCGGCGGCATCCTCCGGCCCGGCGGCGCGCAGGGTCATGGTGCGGCTTGCGGGCCGGCCGCACACTTTGTGCAGAAGAACTTCCATTCTTGCTCTATCCCTCCAAAATAAAATCATACTTTCCGGCTGATTCCAGTATAAATGCCGTTTGAATCATTGTCAATTTATGCTATAATATTTGCAGGAAAAGCTTTTGTGCTCAGGCACAGCTTTTTCGGAAGTCCAGGCAGGGCCGCCCTGCCCGTGTACCGGAGGAAACGAACCATGAGAGATTCCAGCTTATCCCCTTCCAGCCGCCTGGGTGGTGCTGTCATCAGCGACCGCATCGTCGGCGCTCTGCTGGAGGAACTGCGCACAGGCCGCTATGCACAGACCGACCGTCTGCCCGCTGAGGTAGACCTTGCCGCCGAGCTCAGCGTCAGCCGCACCGTCATCCGCGATGCGCTGAGCGAGATGGAGCGTGCGGGTTACATCGAGCGGGTGCGCGGCATCGGCACAGTGGTCAACCGAAGTGTCCTGAACCTGCGCAGCCGGTTGGACCAGAAGCTGGAGTATTACCCGCTCATCCGCAGCTTTGGCAGCTACCCCCACGCCGACGGCATCCAGATCTACCCCGTCCGCGCAGGCGAAGAGCTGGCCCGTGATCTGGCCATCGAGCCCGGCGACGATGTCATCTGCATCAAGAAGCGCATCCTCGCCGACACCACCCCCGTCATCTACTCCATCGACTACCTGCCCCGCGCCCTGTTTGGGAGCCGGGACTACACCCGCATCGACCTGTCGGGTGACATCTTCGATGTCCTGGAGCGGGAGTGCCGCCAACAGGTGGCCTCCAATGTGGCCCACCTCAAGGCCAGCTGCGGCGACGAGTCCATCCGGGCCGCCATGCGTCTGGCCCCGGGCGAGGCCATGCTGCTGCTGGATGAGATATGCTACAACCGGCTCTGCCATCCCGTCATGCGTTCGTTGAGCTACTACACGAACTTCTTCGACTTCTCGATTCTTCGAAAGCTTCTTTGACGGAGGGAAACAAAAGAATATGCGTCATCTAATCGATCCGTTGGATTTCAGTCAGCAGGAGATCACCTCTCTGCTGGACCTGGCCGACCGCATCTGCGCCGACCCGGCTGCCTATCAGGACGTGGCCGCCCACAAAAAGCTGGCCACCCTGTTCTACGAGCCGTCCACCCGCACCCGTCTTTCCTTTGAGGCCGCGATGCTGAACCTCGGCGGACATGTCCTCGGCTTCCCGAGCGAGACCGTCTCCAGTGCATCCAAGGGCGAGAGCGTGGCCGACACCATCCGCGTCGTCTCCTGCTACGCCGACATCGTGGCCATGCGCCACCCCAAGGAGGGCGCACCGCTGCGGGCCAGCCGGTACTCCCGCATCCCTGTCATCAACGCAGGCGACGGCGGCCACCAGCACCCGACCCAGACCATGACCGACCTGATGACCATCCGCCGCCGCAAGGGCCGTCTGAACGACCTGACCATCGGCCTGTGCGGCGACCTCAAGTTTGGCCGCACCGTCCACTCCCTCATCAAGACCATGGCGCGCTGTGAGAACATCCGCTTCGTCCTCATCAGCCCCGAGGAGCTGCGGGTGCCGGACTACATCATCACCGACGTGCTCGAGGCCAACCACATCCCCTACAAGGAGACCCGCAGCCTCGAGGAGTCCATGCCCGAGCTGGACATCCTCTACATGACCCGCGTCCAGAAGGAGCGTTTCTTCAACGAGGAAGACTATGTCCGTCTGAAGAACAGCTATATCCTCACCAAAGAGAAGATGGCCCTTGCCAAGCCCGACATGGCCGTGCTCCATCCCCTGCCCCGCGTCAATGAGATCACGCTGGACGTGGACGACGACCCCCGCGCCGCCTACTTTGAGCAGGTGCAGAACGCCGTCTACATCCGCATGGCGCTGATCATGACACTGCTGGGCCTCAAGGACCCCAAGGCTGAAAAGGAGGGCAACTGAGATGCTGAACATTGATGAAATTCAGAACGGTATTGTCATCGACCATATCAAGGCAGGCACGGCCATCGGCCTGATGGACCTGCTGGGCATCAAGGGCAACCGCACCTCCAGCGTGGCCCTCATCCAGAACGCCCGCAGCCACAAGGCAGAGTCGGGCCGGAAGGACATCATCAAGGTGGAGGGCGACGCCTCCTGGCTCAACCTCGACGTGCTGGCCTATCTCGACCCTGACATCAGCGTGACCGTCATCGAGAACGGCAAGGCTGTCAAGAAGGAAAAGCCCCAGCCCCCCAAGCGTCTGGTCAACATCGTGCGGTGCAAGAACCCCCGCTGCATCTCCTCCATCGAGGAAGAGTGCGACCAGATCTTTGAGCTGAGCTCCAACGGCAAGTATCGCTGCATCTACTGTGAGCAGGAGCTGCAGGTCAAGCCGGAATAATAGAAATAAACGATAAAAGCCGACGGCCATTCAACGAATGACCGTCGGCTTTTATCATGTTTAGACTTTCCGGCGCAGCAGGCTCATCGGCGGCAGCTCCGGGGTGGGGATGGTATAGCGCTCCATCGCGTGGGGCGTGGACTCCACCAGCTCACCGGCCTCATTCTTTATCCACTCGGGGTTCAGCGGGATGCTGCGACCATCCGGGCAGAGCACTTCCAGCGTGTCGCCGAGGCTCCACTTGCCCCGCTGCTGGCAGCTGGCGACGCCGTTCTCCCAGCCGTCCACCGTACCGACAAACTCCCACTCGCGGATGTAAGTAGCGCTGTCGGTGGCCTGACGGGCCTGCTCCCGGCCAAAGTAGAAGCCGGGCGAATAGTGGCGGTGACTGGTGCGGGTCAGCTCAGCCAAAACCTCTTCCGGCAGCTCGAAGTTCTCGTTCATCGGGTCGGCCAGATACTGGTCGAGGGCGCGGCGGTAGGCCGCCGTCACGCTGGCGACGTAGTAGAAAGTCTTGGCGCGGCCCTCGATTTTGAGGCTGTCCACGCCCGCGTTGCAGATGAGGTCGAGGAAGGGCGCGGTACACAGATCGTTGGCGTTGAGGATGTAGCTGCCGTTCTCGTTCTCGCCGATCTCATAGAGCTGCCCCGGGCGGGTCTCCTCGCTGAGATAGTACTTCCAGCGGCAGGGCTGGGCGCACTGGCCGCGGTTTGCGTCGCGGCCTGCCATGTAGTTGGAGAGCAGGCAGCGGCCCGAGACGCTCATGCACATGGCGCCGTGGACGAAAGCCTCAATTTCCAGCTCCGGCGGGGTCTTGTCGCGGAGGGTGGCGATGTCCTGCAGGGTCATCTCCCGGGCCAACACCACCCGCTTCGCGCCCATATTGTAGGCGGCGCGGGCAGCGGCCCAGTTGGTGATGCCGGTCTGGGTGGACATATGGACGTCGATATCGGGCGCGAATGTCTTGCAGGCGTCCAACACGCCGAGGTCGGCCACGATGAAGGCGTCCACACCGGCGGCGGCAGCGTCCTTGATGGCCTGAGGCAGACGGTCAGCCTCCTCGTTGGTGGGCAGGGTGTTCATGGTCAGGTAGACCTTGCGGCCCCGGGCGTGGGCATAGATGACGCCCTCGCTCAGCTGCTCCGGGGTGAAGTTGGTGGGTGCAGAGCGCATCCCGAACTCGGGCAGAGCGCAGTAAACGGCGTCCGCGCCGTAGTTGATGGCATACCGCAGGCGCTCGAGGTCGCCTGCCGGGGCCAGAAGTTCCGGTATCTGTAACATGGTATTCCTCTTTTACTTCATACTTTTATTAACTTTAGCCGCCTCATCGCAGTTTTTCTGGTGGTCTGCGTAGGTGCGGGCGTAGTAGTAGTGACCGGCAAGGTCGGTGACAAAGAAATAGGCGTCCTTCGCCTCATCGTCGGGCTGCGGGGCAAGCGCCGCACGGATGGCCGCGATGCCGGGGTTGGAGATGGGGCCGGCGGAGAGGCCGGTGCAGGTGTAGGTGTCGTAGGCTTCCAGAATGTTCTCCGGGATGCTGTCCCAGCCGCCGTAGTAGGGCGCGACCCAGTTCCAGAGGTAGTTGTTGTCGGCGTCGCTCTGGACGTGGCTGGAGGTGTTGCTCTGCAGTTTGGGGTAGGGCGAACCCTCGGCCAGACGGTTGCGGAACACCTGCGCCACATTATCGTCCTGATCGTTGCCGGCCTCCTCCTGCACGAAGGACGCCAGAGTGACCACCTCGGAGAGGGTCATCCCCTGCTTTTCCATCTCGGCATACATCTCATCGGTGATCTGCTTGTCGAAGTGAGAATAGAACGTCTCAACGTAATGATGGACGGTGTCATCCTTCAGGAAATCGTAGGTATCCGGGAAAAGATAACCCTCGCACTTGAGGAAGCGGTCCGGGGCGTCCTTGTCGTCGGGGACGTACTGCCAGAACCTGTACTGGCTGAAGTCGCCGGTGTTGGCCTCCTTGAGGAAGTCCTCGGCGCTGCACAGCCCGGCGTCTTCCATTTTCCGGGCAATGGCGATGGCCGTCGTACCCTCGGGGAAGGTCAGCCGGACGCTGTCGGCCTTCGCGTAGGCGGAAAGCGCCTCGATGATGTCGTCGTAGGAGCTGCCGGGGGCGAGGTCGAACTCACCGTATTGGAGCTTGCCTGCCGCGCCCTGCTTGCCTGCATACCAGCGGAAGACGTGGGGGTACTTGATGACGCCCGCTGTCTTGAGCTTCTGGGCGATGGCTGCCACGCCGCTGCCCTGCTGGATGCTCACGCTCACCGGTTCGCCGGCGGAAGCAGTGCCGTTGATCTCTTTTCGGATGGCCAGCAAACAGCCGCCCGCCGCCAGTACCAGGATCAGCAGCACCATCAAAATAATTTTCGCTGCGCCGCCTTTTCTGCTTTTTTTATGTTTTGCATCGTGTGCCATGTACACACTCCTTTACCATTCCGTTCAGCTTTCCATCATCAGCCGCATATAGCTTTCGTCCACATCGAAAGGCTCCGCGTCGAACCGTATCATGCCGTAGTCCTGCCGGGTGCCTTCGCCGAGGAAAAGATTCTGAGCCGCCCCCACTGTGATGACGGCGCGCTCCACGATGACCTCCTTCTCCCGGGCCGCTTCCATCAGCACCTCGGCAGAGCGGTCGTCTTCGGCCATCAGCTCCACAAAATAGAGGGTGTCCTCCCGGCGGAAGTAGATGCCGTAGCCCTTCTCGTTGGACACGATGGTCGCGCCCCGGGCGTAGAGGTCGGTCAGCACGACGGCCATCCGCTCCGGCGGGAACTGGACGGTATCGGGATAGAAGCGCTCCCGCAGCTCATAGAGCTTGCGGGCCGTCACGGAGTCGAACTCCGCCTGACTCCACAGGTTGCGGGACACCTCCCGGGGCAGGCAGCGGAGGGCAAAAGCCCGCCGGAAGCCCTTGTTTTCCAGCAGCGCGGCCTGCTCCTGTCCGGCCGGAACGGCCACGGTGAAGCCCGCGCCCCGCAGCTTCTGCTGCGCACAGAGATAGTCCACGAGTCCTGCCAGAAGCAGGCTTCCCTGCCCGCAGAGGCCGTAGAGGTAGCTGCCGCTGCGTCCCTTGAGGGTGACGGGGACCGCCAGCGCCGCAGCGGCTATCTCGTCATTTTCCTCGGCGACGTAGATATTTTCCGCCCCGGCGAATTTTTCCAGAGCAGTCTTGATGAACTCGGCGCTGTCGCCGCGTTCTTTCTGCCACAGTGCCACGACTGCCGCCTCATCCGACGGCTGCATCAAACGATACATTGATAGTATCCCTCCCATTTTCGCGGTTATCCGAGCTCTTTTTCCGCCAGCGCCCGCACCTCGGCCTGAATCTCCTCGATGGTGCGCATGGCTCCATTTTCCGTGCAATGGACGGTGGCCCAGCCCAGATGCGCCGCGCAGTACTCGGCGGCACGGCGGCTGCGGGCCAGATATTCGATGTCCTTTTCGTGGACGTCCTTCCTGCTCTCGTCGCCGTGGTAGCGGCCGGTCATGAGCTTCTGGCTCACGGCGGGGTCTACCTGTAAGTACACCACAGCGTCCGGCGCGGGCAGGCCCAGCAGCCTGTATTCGTAGTCAAAGGCCCAGCGGAGGAAGTCGTTCCACTGCTCCGGCGGGAGCTTGGAGCACTGATGGACCGCGTTCGACGTGGTGTAGCGGTCGGCGATGACGATGCCGCCCGCCTCATAGAAGCTGCCCCACCTGGTCTTATAGCTGGCGTACCGGTCCACCGCATAGAAGCTGGACGCCGCATAGGGGTTGACGTCGTCGGGCTTGTCGCCGAACCGGCCGGAAAGGTACATCTTCACCAGCGCACTGGAATCGCTCTCGTAGTCCGGAAAGGTGATCTCCATCACCCTTCGACCGCTCTCGGCCAGATGGGCGGCCAGCAGCTTTGCCTGGGTGGCCTTGCCGGAGCCGTCCAGCCCTTCGATGACAAGAAGCCTGCCCTTACTCATTCTGCCTTCTCCCCTTTCAGCGCGGCGTACCGGGCGCGGACCTCAGTGGTGCGGCCGCAGCACATCTTGCCCTCCGGGCAGGGGCCGGACACGCAGGCCGGGCCGGCGGTGCGGAAGATATGGGGTGCCACCGGGTAGACCAGCCGCAGCATCTCTTCGGCCAGCTGCCGTATCTCCCACTGGGCGCGGCTGCAGCAGCGCAGGTGGAAGAAGTTCTGCAGGCTGCGGGCGTTCATGGTCACCACCATCTTGGTCTCGCAGGCGTTGGGCAGCACGAAGCGGGCGTCCTCGTTGGCCTGCTTGGAAGCCTTGGCCCGGGCCTGCTTTTCGGGCAGACCTTCGGCCATCAGGCGGGCGGTGTGGCCGTCCTCCAGCTTCTGCACGAGGTCGAGGTAGCGCCTGGCGTCCTCGTTCATGCTCTCGATGAACGCCGCCTTTGCCTCGGGGATGGCCTCGATCTCGGGCGGGATGACGTAGCGAAAATCATCCAGACGGACGTACCGCTGACTCTGGACGCTGAAGGACGCGATGCGGTGGCGGGTGATCTGGGCCAGCAGGGTACGGCTGACGCCCTCGATGCCGAAGGTGAAGCTTGCGTGCTCGATGGGGCTGGCGTGGCCCAAATCGCTGAGCATGGTCAGGAAGCGGGCAGTCTTTTCCTCATCCAGCCCGTCCAGCAGGTCGGTGATGTGGGCGTCGGAGTAGCAGAGCTTCGCCGCGGCCGCCACGACCTTCTCCGGCTCCGGCGTATGTGCTATCAATCGGACAGTCATCATTTTTCTCATTCCTCCGTCGTTATCTTCACAAGGGGCGCAAAGTTGGCCATGGTCTTCTTCACGCCCACCTTCTCGAAGCTGATCTCCACGATCTGGTCGCCGGCGGCGGGCTTGACCTTCAGCACCTTGCCGCGTCCGAAGACCTTGTGCTCCACGATGTCGCCCGGCTCATAGTGCTTGGGGCCGGTGGATGCCGCTGCCGGACGGGGCGAAGAGGTCACGCCGCCGCCTGCGGGTCTGACCGGCGCTTTGGGCGCTGCCGGACGGCCATAGCCAGAGCCGAAGCCGCTGCTTCCCGAACCGGAGTCGTAGCCGCCATGACCCGACGAAGCACTTCCCCGGCCCGCATGATCGGAGCCAAAACCTCGATTATTGGACATTGGTGCGTTATATTCTTTATTCAGATAGCCGCCGCGGCTGCCATAGCCCGAGCCGTAACCGGAGGCCGCACGCCCCCAGCCGGAGGGGCCGGAGTAGCCCGACGCGCCGCCCGGCACGGTATCGCTGCCGTAACCGCTGCCCCAGCCGCCCAGACGGGAGCGCTGCTCCAGCACCGGGCTGCGGGTCTCTTCGATGTACTCCGGCTCGATCTCCCGGAGAAAGCGGCTGGGCTCGTTGCGCTGGGTGCGGCCATAGAGCATCCGGGTGACGCTGTTGGAGATGTAAAGCTCCTTCTTGGCGCGGGTGATGCCGACATAGGCCAGCCGGCGCTCCTCCTCGAGGTCAGCCTCGGAATACCTGCTCATCTCACTGGGGAAGACCCCCTCTTCCATGCCAATGAGGAATACATAGGGAAACTCAAGGCCCTTGGCCGAGTGGATGGTCATCAGCACCACCTGGTCGGCGCTCTCGTTGTAGCTGTCGATGTCGCTGATGAGGGCGATGTCCTCCAGATAGCCTTCCAGCGAGGCCTCTTCGCCGTGCTGGTCGCAGTAGCTCTTGACGTTGTTGACCAGCTGGCCGAGGTTCTGCAGACGGTCGGCGGCGTCCTCGTGGCCCTTGGCGGCGTCGGTTTCCAGCATGGCGCGGTAGCCGGTGATCTCGATGACATCGGAGGCGAACTCATCCAGCGTCTTCGTTTCCAGAGAGTCCTGCAGCTTCTGGTAGATGTCCCAGAACTTGAACAGCGGCGCGATGGCGCGGCTGAGCTTGGCGTACTGGTCGGTATGGGAGATGACATCCAGCATACTGATGCCCTGCTGAGCCGCCAAATCCGCGATGACTTCGATGGTCGTCGCACCGATCTTGCGCGCAGGCTCGTTGATGATTCGGCGGAGTCGGACATCGTCCCGGGGGTTCGCCATGATGGACATATAGGAGTGGATGTCCTTGACTTCCTTGCGGTCGTTGAAGCGCTGGCCGCCCACGATCTTATGCGGGATGCCCGCACGGGTGAAGTAGCTTTCGATGGGGGCTGACTGGGCGTTCATCCGGTAGAGGATGGCGTGGTCGGCCAGATGTCCGCCCTCTTTGAGGTGCTGGCCGATGACGTCCGCGATATGGCTGGCCTCGTCCTGCTCGTTCTCGGCGGTGTAGACCTGCACCTTGTCGCCCTCGCCGTTCTTGGTCCAGAGGGTCTTGCCCTTGCGCTCGGTGTTGTGCTGGATGACACAGTTGGCGGCATTCAGGATATTCGACGTAGAGCGGTAATTCTGCTCGAGTCGGATGGTCCTGGTGCCTTTATAGATGCGCTCGAAGTTGAGGATGTTCTCAATGGTCGCGCCGCGGAAGCGGTAGATGCTCTGGTCGTCGTCGCCCACGACGCAGATGTTCTTTTCCGGGCCGGTGAGCAGGCTCACGAGCCGGAACTGAGCCACACTGGTGTCCTGATACTCGTCCACCAGCAGATATTTGTACTTATTCTGGTAGAACTCCCGCACGTCCTCGTGCTCCGACAGCAGGATGACCGTCTGGTAGATGAGGTCGTCGAAGTCGAAGGCACCGGCCTCCTTGAGCTTCTTTTCGTAGGCGGCGTAGACCTTGGCCGCAAGGGCGCCCTTCGTGTCCCGGGCCGGGGTCTTCAGGGCCTCTTCCGGGCTGATGAGCTGGTCTTTCCAGCGGCTCATCTGGTTGATGGCGCTTTTGACCGGGAAGAACTTGTCGTCCACGCTCAGCTCTTTGTAGACAGCCTTCATGACACGCTGGGAGTCGTCGCTGTCGTAGATGGTAAAGCTGCGGGGGTAGCCGATCTCCTCGGCCCAGCGGCGGAGAATGCGGACGCAGGCCGAGTGGAAGGTGGAGGCAAACACCTCGTCGCCCTCTTCCCCGCCCAGCATCCGGCGCAGACGCTCTTTCAGCTCACCGGCGGCCTTGTTGGTAAAGGTGATGGCCATGACGTTCCAGCTCCGGACGGCATCCTTCCGCAGCATCCCGTCCAGCCACGACGGGGCGTCGGTGCCGGTCATGATGGCGGTGCGCAGAGCTTTCACATCGTCCTCCGTCACCTCCCGGGGCGTCCACCTGGAGCCGTGGGCCGAGCCGAAGCGGATGAGGTTGGCGATGCGGTTGACCAGCACGGTGGTCTTTCCGCTGCCTGCACCCGCGAGGATGAGCAGAGGGCCGTTGGTGGTGAACACCGCCTCCCGCTGCATATCGTTCAGGCGTCCGAACTGCTTTTCGATATACGTATCACGCAAAGCGCAGAATTGTTGTGCGAGATCTGTTGCCATTGTTTCACCTGTTCTTTTCAATCATTTCTGGATATATCACTTAAAATATAGTATATCACATTTCAAAAAAGTTGTACACAAAAACAATGCAAACAAAAAACCGCCCCACCGCAGTCAATACCACGATGGAGCGGGGATCTCAGGAAATGCTTAGCCGAAGATGTTGATGAGGATACCAGCAGCGACGGCGGAGCCGATAACACCGGCCACGTTGGGGCCCATTGCGTGCATCAGCAGGAAGTTGGAGGGGTTCTCGCTCTGGCCGACCTTCTGAGAAACACGGGCAGCCATAGGCACAGCGGAAACGCCGGCGGAACCGATCAGGGGGTTGACCTGACCGCCGGTCAGGATATACATGACCTTGCCGCAGATGACACCGGCAGCAGTGCCGAAGGAGAATGCGATGAGGCCCAGCACGATGATGAACAGGGTGCGGCTGTTCAGGAAGGTGTTTGCAGAGGTGGTGCAGCCAACAGACAGGGCCAGGAAGATGGTGATGATGTTCATCAGCTCATTGCCGGCGGTCTTCTGGATACGGTCCACGACGCCGCACTCCTTCATCAGGTTGCCCAGCATCAGCATACCGACCAGAACGGCGGCATCCGGCACGATGAGGGAGACGACGATGGCGACCATGACGGGGAAGATGATCTTCTCGGTCTTGGTCACGGTGCGCAGCTGCTTCATCACGACGGTACGCTCTTTCTTGGAGGTCAGAGCCTTCATGATAGGCGGCTGGATAACAGGCACCAGAGCCATGTAGCTGTAGGCCGCGACGGCGATGGAGCCCAGCAGCTCAGGAGCCAGACGGGAGGTGACGAAGATAGCGGTGGGGCCGTCTGCGCCGCCGATGATGGAGATAGCAGCAGACTGCTTCTGGGTGAAGTCCACCAGACCGGCAGCGACCAGCAGACGAGCACCGATGTAGGTGCCGAAGATGCCGAACTGAGCGGCAGCGCCCAGCAGCAGGCTCTTGGGGTTGGAGATCAGGGGGGCGAAGTCGGTCATGGTGCCGATGCCGAGGAAGATCAGCGGCGGGTAGATGCCCAGCTTGACGCCCATGTAGAGCATATCAGCCAGACCGCCGTTGTTCAGGATCTCGACCCACATCGGGTGCTCGAGGCCGTCGCCGACGAAGTACTGCATATGGATGACGCCGCTGCCGGGGAGGTTGGCCAGGATCATGCCGAACGCCATGGGCAGCAGGATCAGAGGCTCGAACTCTTTGACGATGGCGAGGTAGAGCAGGAAGCAGCCTACGCAGATCATCACTGCGTACAGCCAGCCGCCCGGCTCACCGAACCGGGCAAAACCGGAACTCTGGAAAATACCGACCAGAGTATCAATAAACTGAGTCATGTTTTTCCTCCTGTGTTAAAAGGGCGCGGTGGTGTCGTTGACGCCAGCCTTGCCCCAGCCATTCTTGCCGCGGCGGACTGCCTTCAGCACATACTTGCCGTTGCCCATAGAGTAGATGGCTGCCATGATGGCTGCCACAACATCGCCGGGGATGCCTGCCTCCACCTGCGGGGCAGCAGCCTTTGCAGGAGCGGGCGCAGCGGCCTGTTTCACAGGAGCAGCCGGCTTTGCAGCAGACGCAGCCTTGGCGGCTGCCTTCTTGTTGTTCATGGCGTCAAAGATCTTGCCCTCCAGCGTGATGATGGCCATCAGCAGGACGAGGATCAGAAACACCAGCACCATACCGGTTATGGTAACGATCACATCATAACCTAAATCCATGGTCTTCCTCCTATTTACTTTTTTCTTTGCCGCCCGGGGGACGGGCAGCAAAAAGCGATTTGAAGATATTATACAATATTTTCCGGGTCGATTCAACAACTATGAACAAAAATCATATTGTTTTTCACGGTTCTGTGAACAGCGCTTCCCTCTCAGCGGCGGCCCATGCGGGGGGTGGCGTCCATGAAGCCGGTCTCCAGCTTGTCGCCCAGACGCAGGCTCATGGCCGTACCCAGCGCGACACAGTTGACGGGGTCAGGCGAGACGGTCACTTCCACCTTCAGCTCCTGGCTCAGGTACTCCGGCAGGCCGTGGAGCTGTGCGCCGCCGCCGGTGAGGATGACGCCGTTGCGGTAGATGTCGCCGGCCAGCTCCGGGGGAGTCTTCTCCAGCACCTGATGAGCGGCGGTGCCGATCTGCTCGCTCAGGCGCATGACCGGCTCGTAGAGGTCGGCGGTGGAGACATTGACGCGCACGGGCAGGCCGGTGAGCAGGCTGCGGCCCTTGATCTCCATGGTCTCGTTGAAATCCGCCTTCTGGGGGCAGCAGGCCACGTTCTTTTTCAGGTTCTCAGCGGTGCGCTGGCCGATGGCGATGCTGAACTTGTTGCGCACGAACTTCAGGATCTCTTCGTCGTAGTGGTTGCCGGCCACGCGGACGCTGGTGGCCTTGACCTTGCCGCCGAGGCTCAGCACGGCGATGTCGGTGGTGCCGCCGCCGATGTCGATGATCATCCGGCCATCCGGCACGGTGATGTCGATGCCGGAGCCGAGGGCCGCGGCGATAGGCTCATCAATGAGGTAGACCTGACGCGCACCGGCGGCCATGACGGCCTCCACCACGGCGTCGCTCTCGATGCCGGTGATGGCGGCAGGCACACAGACGGCCACACGGGGCTTGACCATGTGGGAGCTGTAGACCTGATTGACGAAGCGGCAGATGAGCTCCCGGGTCATGGTATGGTCGCTGATGACGCCATCCTTCAGCGGGAAGATGGCGGAGATGTAGTTGGGCGTGCGGCCCACCATTGCAAGGGCCTTGTCGCCGGCCTCAAGCACGCAGTTCTTGCGGGTATCCACCGCCACCACGCTGGGCTGGTTGAGCACGACGCCCTGCCCCTCCTGCGCGATGATGATGGTCGTCGTACCAAGATCGATACCGATGTCGTTCTGTGCCATAATCGTGATATTTCCTTTCTCTGCTGCCCATTCTCTATTTCCATCGCCCATCTCCGGGCGCGGGTCATCAAAACACATTATAGTATAACACAGGTGTATCCAAAAAGAAAGACATCTAAACTCTAAAGCTTCCCTCTGTCTAAGGCTCTCCCTTTGGGAGAGCTGGCGCGAAGCGCCTGAGAGGGCAAGGACGCTGACAGAGAATCATAGCGCCGGCGATAGCGTCCCTCTGGCCAAGAGCCTGCCTATCGCTGCGCCGCGGCTCTTTCTTGCCGGGCTTGCCCTCTCCGTCTGCTGCGCAGACACCTCTTCCAAAGGGAGAGGCTTTCGCGCACATAAAGCATCATATTGCCGACAAATTTTCCGGCGGCAGAGCTTCTGCCAGCAGGGCGGCCAGGCCGCTGTAGCGCAGGTTCTGGCGGATGTTGGACATCATCCGGTTCACCACGTCCCGCCGTCCCACCACGATGCAGAGCTTCCGCCCGCGGGTGACGCCGGTATAAAAGAGGTTGCGGTAGCACAGGCGGGGCGGCACCTGTGCCGCCGGGAGGATGACCGCCGGGAACTCGCTGCCCTGGCTTTTGTGTACCGTGATGGCATACGCAATTTCCAGCTCGTTGAGGTTCTCCGCCGGGTAGACCAGCCGCCGGTCGTCCATCCGCACCACCATGGAGCGGCTGCGCACGTCGATGGACTCCACGATGCCGATGTCGCCGTTGTAGGCACCCACACCCTGTTCCCCGCCGATGCGCTGCCACGTTATCTCGTAGTTATTGCGCACCTGCATCACTTTGTCCCCCACCCGGAAGACCCGGGCTGCGCTCCGCAGCTCCGGCTTGCCCTTCCTGGGCGGGTTGAGCATGGCCTGCAGCTCCGCGTTGAGGGCCTGGGTGCCGGTGGGGCCGAGCTTCGTGGGGCAGAGCACCTGAATATCCTTCACCGGGTCGAACTGGTAGCTGCGGGGCAGACGGGTGGTCACAAGGTCGCAGACCAGTTTCTGGGCCGCGTCGCCGTCGGCTTCGAGGAAGAAGAAATCGTCCGTCTTTCCGCCCTTTTTCAGCGGTTCGCCCGAGATGATGTGGTGGGCGTTCTCCACGATGAGGCTCTGAGCGGCCTGCCGGAATATCTCGTTGAGGCAGACCGTCGGCACCAGCCCGGAGCGGATGGTCTCGCCGAGGATATTGCCCGGGCCGACGCTGGGCAGCTGGTCGGCGTCGCCTACCATAATAATACGGCAGCTGTACCGCAGTGCCGCAATGAGGGCCTGGAACAGCTTGACGTCCACCATGCTCATCTCGTCGAGGATGACGACGTCACACTTGAGCAGGTTCTTGTCGTTGTGGATGAAGCTGACCACGCCGCCGGTGTAGTCCACTTCCAGCAGACGGTGGATGGTGGAGGCTTTCCGGCCCGTCAGCTCGCTCAGACGCTTGGCGGCGCGGCCTGTGGGAGCGCAGAGGGCTACCCGTTCGGCCTCGTTCTCGAGCAGCTGCAGGATGGCGTTGACCGTGGTGGTCTTGCCGGTGCCGGGGCCGCCGGTGAGGACAAGGCAGTTCTCGGTCATGGCCTTGCGGATGGCTTCCTTCTGGAGCGGCGCGTAAGCAAAGCCCTGCGCCAGTTCCAGGATCTGGATGTTCTTGTCGAGGTTTCGGGCCGTCTGCTTTCCGCGCCTGGTCAGCATGGCCAGACGGTCGGCGATGTCCTGCTCTGCGGCCAGCAGATCCGGCAGATAAATATACGGTGTGCCGTCGAACATCCGCACCGCCAGTTTCCCGGTCTGGATGCAGCTGTCCAGCGCCGCCGCCAGCTTTTCGGGGGGCTGGTGGATGAAGTTCGACGCCGTTTCCAGCAGCTGCGCCCGGGGCAGACAGGTGTGGCCGTTGCCGGCGTTGTGGCGCAGGGTGCGCAGAAGGGCGGCTTCCAGCCGCTGGGCGCAGTCCCCTGCCATCTGGTAATACTGGGCGATGCTGTCGGCGTGGCGGAAGTCCAGCTGCAGCGGCTCCCCGCAGAGCAGGTAGGGGTTCTGCTGGATGGCCTGCATGGCCCCCGGCCCGAAGGTGCGGAAGACCTCCATCGCCCGGCGGGGGCTGATCTCGAACTGAGCCAGATAGGCGATGAGCTCCCGCATTCCGAACATCCGCTTGAACTCCTGCTGGATGCGGTCGGCCTTGTCCGCCGAGATGCCCGGGATGAGGGTGAGCTGGGCGGGGTCGTTGGCGATTACTTCCAGCGCCGCCGCGCCGAATTTGTCAATGATCTTATCCGCCGTCCGAGCCCCGATGTAGGGCAGCGACCGGCTGGCGAGGAAGGCGTAGACGGCCTCGAGGTCTTTGGGCATATCCGTCTCGCACTCCTGCGCGTGGAACTGTCGGCCATAGGTGGCGTGGTTCTCGTACCTGCCCCGGCAGACGACGCTTTCGCCCGCGTGGAGCTCTCCCACCACGCCGCACACAACGGTGACGACACCGCCGCCCGACACCTCGAACACGGTGTAGCCGTTGTCCTCGTTCAGGTAGATGATGTCCTCTACCGTGCCTTCCAGCCGTTCCAGCTCCTGCTCCATCGTCCCGCCTCCTCGTTTTGACACAACTATATATAGTATAGCGGTTTTGGGGGGATTTGTAAATACAACGAGGCAGCTCTTTAAGGCTCTCCCTCTGGGAGAGCTGTCACCGAAGGTGACTGAGAGGGCTAGGATGCTGGCGAGGACTCGCAGGCACAGCGATAGCATTGCTCTGACGGAGAGCCTGCTTATCGCTGTATGGCGGCTCTTGGGAGACGGGCTTGCCCTCTCCGTCTGCTTCGCAGCCACCTCTCCCATAGGGAGAGGCACTGGCGTGTCGGTCAGGCCCACGCGGGACGAGCAAAGCTCACTCTATCCGAAAACAGCAGTGCCCTGCTACAGAGGGCAGCAGCTTCGGGACAATATCCCTTGTCAAGCTGCTGTGAATCTCTGTAGCAGGGCACTATATTTTATGCGATATTGAGCTTTCAGCGGTCAGCGGAAAGTGGTCCGGCCTGCCAAGGGCTCTCCCTCTGGGAGAGCTGGCGAGCGGAGCGAGACTGAGAGGGTCAATCCTCCACCCGCGCTGCGGCAAGCTCCTTCGTCAGGCGCTTGCGGACGGCGAAGTACGCCGGGATGAGGAAGAAGCAGGCGAAGAACCATGCCACAGGGTTGGCGATGCAGGCCGCAAAGTAGCCCCAGAGCGGCACGAACCAGAAGCCCACCATGGCACGGGCGACCATCTCGGCCACGCCCGCGAACATGGCAAGGCCGGAATAGCCCAGGCCCTGGATGGTGTAGCGGTAGATGATGAGGACAGCCAGCGGGATGTAGAACACGCTGTTCCAGAAGATGAAGCTGCGGGCATTCGCCATGATCTCCACCTCGCTGCTCTCGAGGAAGAGGCTGATGAGCGGCACATCCAGCACACGCAGGATGAGGAAGGATGCCACGCTGTAGACGCAGCCAATTCCCAGCGCGGTATTGACGCCCCGGTCCACACGCTTGAGGTCGTGAGCGCCCATATTCTGGCTGGCGTAGGTGGTCATGGCGGTGCCGATGCTCTCCAGCGGCACGCTGAGGAACTGGGCGGCCTTGCTGCCTGCGGTCTGCGCGGCCACGATGCTGCTGCCCAGACCGTTCACCGCGCCCTGCAGCACGACGCTGCCGATGGCGGTGATGCTGCACTGCAGGCCCATAGGGATGCCCATGTTGCAGAGCTTGAGGCAGTGGCTGGCGCTCAGACGGCCCTCTTCCCTGCTCCATTTCAGCTCCGGGTAGTGGCGGCCGATGTAGATGAGACTGCCGATGCCCGCCACCGCCTGACTGAACACGGTGGCGAAGGCCGCGCCGAACGCCCCCATCCGGAAGGTGAGGATGCAGAGCAGGTCGAGGCCGATGTTCAGCACGCTGGCCACCAGCAGGAAATAGAGCGGCCGCTTGCTGTCGCCCAGCGCGCGCATGAGGGCGCTGGTGACGTTGTACAGCAGGGTGAAGGGGATGCCCCAGAAGATGGTGCGGATGTAGATGTCCGCGATGTCGATGATGTTGTCGGGGGTGTTGGTCCAGACCAGCACCGCCCGGGTCAGGGCCACCGTCACCACCGTGAGCACGACGGCGAAAAAGAGGCTCAGCCAGACGGTATTGGCGGTGTAGCGCCGCATCTCTCTGTAGTCCTTCGCGCCGAAGGTCCACGAGATGGGGATGGAGAAGCCGCAGGCGATGCCGTTGACGAAGCCCAGCACCAGATAGTTCAGACCGCCCACGCTGCCCACCGCCGCCAGCGCATCCACTCCCACGAAACGGCCCACGATGATGGTATCGGCCAGATTATAGAACTGCTGGAACAGACTGCCCAGCATCAGCGGCACCGCAAAGGCAAGGATGAGCTTGAGCGGGCTGCCCTGTGTCATGTCTTTTGTCATACAAAGCCCCTCCCCGGGCGGTCACTTAACATTTCTTTGCCAAATCTTTACCGACAAAAACGCCCTGCCGGATGAGGGGCAGGACGTTTTGCGTTTCATGAGTGGTATTATACTCAGCTCATCGTGATTTTGCAAGGGGTTTTGGGCAGATTTCTTCGTACAACATTGCTATTCTCTATCGGTGGTTTTTGGTGATTGTGCGCAGGTCAGTTTCCGCGTCCCGCGTGCCGGCCCCGAGGGCCGCGGGGTTCGCCGGTCTTATCGCCGTCTCTGCTTGCCTGTACCCCGCGAGGGCCTGCCTCGATCTGCTGGGCGGAATCATCCCGCCTGCCCTGCTGGCCGCGAGGTCCGGCATTTGTCCAACCTCTCCGTCATTGCTTCGCAATGCCACCTCTCCTTGTAGGAGAGGCCTCGGCATACCGGAAAGTCTCCCTCTTCGCCAGAGGCTCCCCTACAAGGGGCAACGGCGACGACCGCCGCCAGCGGCGGAAACAGGGGGGAGCTGTTGGGGCAGCGGCCAGCAGGATGCAAGCGACAGCGAAGCAGACGCCGGGTGCCGCAACCCGGCCTTGGCGAGGAGCTGGCGACGAGACTGAGAGGTTGTACAAAGACGAGCCTGCCCTCTGTAGCAGGGCCCGCCCTTTTACGCCATATTACGCCTCAGGCGTCCAGTAGGAAGTTGACCGGCCTGCCAAAGCCTCTCCCTTTGGGAGAGGCTTTGGCATTGCGAAGCAATGACGGAGAGGGCAAGCCCGCTGGCGGAGGCGCTTATTCCGCGTAGTGCGCCAAAAACTGCTTGGTGCGCTCCTCCTGGGGGTGGTCGATGAGCTGGCGGGCCGGGCCTTCCTCCACCACGACGCCGCCGTCCATGAATAGGATGCGGTCGGCCACGTCGCGGGCGAAGTGCATCTCATGGGTGACGATGATCATGGTGGTCTTCCGGTCGGCGAGGTCCCGCAGGACACGGAGGACTTCGCCGGTCAGCTCCGGGTCAAGGGCGCTGGTGGGCTCATCGAAGCAGAGGATGTCCGGGTGGAGCGCCAGCGCGCGGGCGATGGCCACCCGCTGCTGCTGACCGCCGGAGAGCTGGTGGGGGTAGTGGCCTGCCCGCTCCGACAGGCCCATCTGGGCCAGCAGGTCACGGGCCTGTGCTTCCAGCCGGGCGTGGATGGCCTTTTTGTTGGCCTTATAGCCGGGCTGCTCCTTCGCCAGAAGCTCCCCCGCCAGCATCACGTTTTCCAGCGCGGTGTACTGGGGGAAGAGGTTGAAGTTCTGGAACACGAGGCCGAAGTGGAGGCGCTTTTTCCGCACCTCGCTCTCCCGCTGGGTGGCAGGGTCGGCGGCGTCCCACATGGTCTCGCCGTTCACCCGGATGACGCCGGTGTCGGGACGCTCAAGGAAATTCAGGCAGCGCAGCAGCGTCGTCTTGCCTGAGCCGGACGAGCCGATGATGGCCAGCGCCTCGCCCTGTTCCAGTGTGAGCGAGATATCCTTGAGAACCTTCGTCTCGCCAAAGTTTTTCCCGATGCCGGAGGCTTCGAGTAATGCCATAGTTCATATCCTCCTTAGCAGCGGAAATAGTCCATCTTTTTCTCGGCCCAGTCCAGCAGCAGGGTGAGTGCGCCGACAAAGACGAGGAAGAAGATCGCGGTGGAAAACAGCGGCCAGATGAGGCCCTTGGCGCTGTACTCCTTTGCCATCATGATGATCTCCTTGTTGGCGATGACATTCGCCAGCGAGGTATCCTTCACCAGCGTGATGACCTCGTTGCCCATCGGGGGCAGGATGCGCTTGACGACCTGCAGGAGCGTGACCTTGAAAAAGATCTGGCTCCTGGTCATGCCCAGCACCTGACCGGCCTCAGTCTGGCCTTTCGGCACATCCTCGATGCCGCCGCGGTAGATCTCAGAGAAGTAGCAGGCGTAGTTGATGGCGAAAGCCACCACCGCCGCCACCAGACGGCCCGACGAGCCGGAGGGCCAGGGGTTGGTCATGCCCAGCAGGCCGGGGCCAAGGTAGATGACGATGATCTGGAGCATCAGCGGCGTGCCGCGGATGACCCACACGAAGGTCTTGACGACGCCCCGCAGCGGTGCGCACCGGCTCATAGAGCCAAAGGCCACCACAAGGCCTAGCGGAAGCGAAAACAGCAGGGTCAGAAAGAACAGCTCACAGTTGAGCGCGAATGCGCCGGTCAGACGCTCCAAAATCACAGTCACAGAATCACTACACCTATCCGTTTATAATGTAAGTTACTCAGCCAGAGTCAGGCCGTACTTGTCGGCCAGAGCCTGCATGGTGCCGTCAGCCTTCAGCTCGTCGAATGCATTGTCCACAGCCTCGGCCGCGTCGCTGCCCTTGCGGAAGGCCACGCCGTACTCCTCGACGTTCAGCTCATCCACCATCTTGAGGTTTGCGTAGTCGGTACCCTCGCCGATCATGGCAGAGGCCAGAGTCAGGTCGAGGATGGCGGCGTCAGCAGTGCCGGCGGCGACTTCCATCAGGCAGTCGGTCTGAACATCCTTGGAGATGAAATCAGCCTGAGACAGGTCGGCGTTCTCGGTGATGGTGGTCTCACCGGCAGAGCCGGCCTCGGCCACCACGGTCTTGCCGATGAGGTCGGCGGTGGAGGTGTAGTCGGTGCCGTCCTTCACCACGACGACCTGGGCGTTCTTGACGTAGGGCTTGGTGCAGGCCATGTTCTCCTCCCGGTCATCGGTGAGGGTCAGGCCGTTCCAGATGCAGTCGATGCTCTTGGCGGCCAGCTCGGTCTCCTTGGTGTCCCAGTTGATCTCCACGAACTCCGGCTCGACACCCAGCTTCTTACAGACGGCGGTGGCCAGCTCGGTATCGAAGCCGGTGAAGCTGCCGTCGGCGTCGGTGTAGTTCATCGGCTCATAGACGGTGTAGCCGATGACCATTTTGCCGTTGGACTGGATATAAGCCAGGTCGCTGTCAGCGGCCGCGGAGCTTGCCGGGGCGGCAGAGGCGGCGGCAGAAGAAGCAGCCGTGGAAGTGGATGCAGAACCGCCGCAGGCGGCAAGGCTCAGTGCCATCGCACCGGCCAGAAAAGCAGATACCAGACGTTTCATATACAAATTCCTCCCTCAGATTCAGCAGAAGCGGCGCTTCGTTTTACCGCTTTACCATGCTAAATTGTTAAACTGTGACTATAGAATAGCGCGTTTTGCCCCGTTTGGCAAGAGGAAAACCGATTTTTTCGCGTTTTGACGGTTTCCGCCTGTATTCAAGGGAGGGACATAGGAAAATTGAACAAAGCCGTGCCTTTCCGGCACGGCTGCGGCTCACGGGCAGGCTGTCCTTCGTACAACTTCTCAGGCGCTTCGCGCCAGCTCCCCTAGTAGGGGAGCCTCTGGCGAAGAGGCGAGGCTTTACGGTATGCCAAGGCCTCTCCTACAAGGAGAGGTGGCATTGCGAAGCAATGACGGAGAGGTTGTACAAAGGACAGGGCGCTCCGCAAGGCGCAAAAATCCCCCTCGGGGAGTCTCTCCGAGGGGGCTGTCCGTTTTTCTTATCTTCCCGCCGCAGAGGCGTCAGCTTCTCCCCGGGATGTCGCCTACCATGATGACGAAGAGCCTGGGGCTGCCGTTCTCATCCTTCCACCTTCCGAAGCCGACCCGGTAGCTGGATGCGAGGAAGCTGATAGTGGTCCAATTCTTCTCATTCGGTTCCGGCAGTACCGGTCTATAGTCGCCACAGAGGTCGATGGCCTGCTTGACGGGGTCGTCCGAGCCTCTGTCCGCTCCAAAGTAGAAGATGACCTGTTTGTTGGCGGTGCCGGGGGCGATGCCGATGGTATCCAAGAGAGCTTTGCGAGGCTCAGAACCGGAAGAGTGGTAATTGCCCCGCTTCAATTTGTTAATGAGAAGAGTTCCCTCCCCAGAGCTCACCTGTGTGTACCTCTCCGCCGCCTCACTCAGCTGCGGGTCGGCCTCGCAGGTGATGTTCTTACCATACCGCGTATTTATGATGTCTGCCAGAGCCTCGGCCCGGAGGGTGTCCTCCGGCTTATCGCCCGGCTTATCGCCGCAGCCGGTGAGCAGGGCCAGCGTCATCACGCCCGCAAGGGCAAGGGCAAACAGCTTTTTCAATTTCATCATCGTTTCCTCCTCTGTCAGTTCTGCGGGGTCTTGATGGTGGCCTGTGTTTGCAGTGCAAGGTAATAGCGGTGGCCGTCACTCTTCTTGCCCGTTATTGTAAAGGCTATGGCTTGCAGAGGAGTGCCTGACGACGGATCATACCCGCCAAACCCTACCATATCGCATTGCTTCATACTCTCCGCCTGCGCCAGCGCACTCTGGCCCGGCTTCACTTCTCCGACCCAAGGCGTAACGTCGCCTGCAATCACATAGTCACTCAATTCATTTCTAATGATGCTGCGTGCCTCATCGGTCAGCCCACCATTTCTATCATCCAGCCAGCTCGGCTGGAACTGCCGTGCGATGACCTTGAGCTTTTTGTCCAGCGTCTCGTCCTTCTGATAGTCAGCAAATTGTCCCCTCCTGTACCGGAAATACTCTTCCACCTGCTTGGCTTGGGAGCTGCTGTCCGAGCATCCAGTGAGCAGGGCCAGCGTCATCACGCCAGCAAGGGCAAGGGCAAGGAGTCGTTTTGCAGTTTTCATCGTCGCTACCTCCAATCGTGGGGTGTGTCTCGGTGATTTTATTATACCATACCCCCCCCCCCCCGCGCAAGTGCGATTCATGCAGATTTCAGGCCCTTTCGCGCAAATTTGACCGCAGACCGCACCGTTCCGGCAGGGGTTTTGCTGTATTTGTACAAAAGAAAAAACACCCTCGCTCCTTCCCTTCTCGCTTTTTGCAGATTTCAGGGAAGAAACACAGGTGTTTCCTTGCTATTTGTCGAAGCTTGTGATATGCTATAGGTGCTGCTCGTAAAAGCAGCGGGCGCTGCAAACAACGGCAGGCGGTCAGCCACACTTCCGCAAAGGGGGTGGGCATATGCCGATTACTTTGACGTTTCATCTTTTCGGATGTGTTTTTACGATCAGAGTAAAACGCGAAAACCGCCACCGGGCAGGGTGACGGTTTTCACATTGAAAATCTAATCTCTTGAACCGGGCTGACCGCTTGTCGCAGCGCCCTTTCTATTATTAGTATAACAACTCTCCCTCCCGATGTCAAGTCAGGAGGGATTTTTTCTGTCACAGCGACGCATTCTCAAACGCATCCCCTGCGGCCTTTTGCAAAGCGTCGATGGAGATGGTGCAGAGGGCCGCGAGATCGGCGTCCGAGCCGTCGGCGGGGATGTCCGCCACCTCTTTCTCCGTCTTGCCCTTGAGGTAGCTGCAATAGCCCTCGCTGTGCTCGTACCACTCCTTGCCGAGGCTGGATGCGTTCCGCATCCCGTAGCTGTCGCCCAGCTCAAGCTTGGAGCGGACGGTGTCCGGGGCGGTGACGCCGCCGTCTGCCGCGATGGTCAGCGCAGGCTCTGCCATGTCGCCGATGGCGCTGGTCACACGGCCATCAGCATCCAGCGTCAGGGCCACGACGGTAAGGTCAACTTCTGCGTTCACATCCTTGTCGTCGGTGGCGGTGATGTCCGAAGAGGCATTCTCCGCCTCCACGCCGAGGCTCACCCGGTCGCCCTTCGCCGCGCCGAGGGCGGACGCGTTCGTGCAGGCTTTCGCCACGGCGTCGCGGTACTTATCCACCCGGATGGTGCAGCCGGACAGCAGGTCGGCGTCCACAGCCTTGCCGTCCTTATCCGTTTCCAGCATGGATGCCTGCTCGGGCGTCATGCCGGTGAGGTAGTCGGCGAAGTCATCGGCCTGCTCGGCCCAGCCCTTTTTCAGCGAAGATGCCGCTGCCAGCGGGTAGTCGCCCCCTTTCTGGCGCTTGGTGCGGTAGTCGGTGGGCATGGTGACGACGCCTTTGCCGTCGGCGGTAACTTCCACTTCCAGCTCATCCAGCATCACGTCGGCCAGCTTGCCGTCTCCGTCCAGCAGGACGGCGGCGGCGATGGTATGGATGGTGCCGGTGCGGGCCTCGTCGGAGGCCTCGGTCAGGATGCCGAGGCCGGTCTTCCAGCCGCCGGTCTGGGTGGTGCTGGCGCTGCCGGACGAGCCGGACATGGCGTTCGAGCTGCTCATGCTGCCGGAATCGCTGCTGCCTTTGCGGCAGCCGGACAGCAGCAGTGCCGCCGCCACGGCACAGCTCAGAAGAGCTTTTTGTCTCTGTGTCATAAGCGTTACGCTCCCTTTCATCTCTTTGGGAGTAGTATAGCCCGCCCCGCAGGGATTCATGCATGGGCAGGCTCTCGGGAGACGGGCTTGCCCTCTCAGTCATCGCTGCGCGATGCCAGCTCCCCCAGAGGGGGAGCCACTGGCGTGCCGGGCAGCTTTCGACTGGACGCCTAAGGTCTGATATGACGCAAAAGAGCGGGCCTTGCTACAGAGGGCAGCGACTTCTGGACAAGCGCACCCTGTCAAGCTGTTGTGAAGCGAGACAGCAGACCGGGCCACTTTCTACTGCCTTCCTGAGGCCCGATATGGCGCAAAAGGGCGGGCCTCGCTACAGAGGGCAGCGACTTCTGGACAACGCTCCTTGTCAAGCTGCCGTGAGCCTAGACAGCGGAGCACTACCGTTCCCGAGACATCGTGCTTTGCTCGTCCAGTGGGAACTTGACCGACATGCCAAGGGCTCCCCCTTTGGGGGAGCTGGCGCGAAGCGCCTGAGAGGGCTAGTGTTTCCGTTTCCTGCGCGGCCCCGCATTGACGTAGCCGAACACTGTGCCGCAGACGCCGCCGACGATGTGCATGAAGTTGGCCACGTTGTCCCGCGCAAAGATGATGTCATAGATCTGCTGGCCCAGATAGAGCGCCGCCACCAGCAGCATGGTGACGGGGATGCCGCCCGAGAAGCCGGACAGGGATGCCAGCATGATGAGCATGAAGACGATGCCCGACGCGCCCAGCAGCGCCGTGCGGGGGAACAACGCACACTGCAGAATGCCCGAGATGAGGGCCGTGAGCAGGATGCCTTTGAGCAGGGGCAGGCTGCCGTACTTTTCTTCCATCGGCGGGCCGACGACGAGGAGAAGCAGCATATTGTTCAGGAAATGGTCCCAGCTACCGTGGCCCAGCACATGGCCGAAGAGCCGGATGTAAAACAGCGGGTCTTTCAGCGAGGAACGGTAGACGCTGAACAGATGGGTGGTCGTCCAGCCGCCGGTGTACTGGCCCAGGAACAGCACCCCCAGTGAGAGGAGGAAAAATGTCAGGATGACCGGGGAGTTGTACTGCACAGACAGCGTGAATTTCGGCTTTTTCGTAGGCATTTCATCCTTTCTCAGCCTGCAGCGCCGCCGCAGGCCCTTAAATTCAGTCATATCTTTTCAAGTGGTCTTATTGTATCACACTCTCATCACCATTTCCACGCTTTTCTCGCCCTGACGCAGTCTATCGTAGGATTTCCGCCCAGTATAATCTATAAAAATGCTTGTTTTTTTCGCCGTTTTGCCCTTAGACAGCTTTCCGATTCTGTGGTATAATTTTCATAGATACGTCTTTTCGTATCTAGTTTTGCTGTCAGAGTGCCGTCCTGTTCCGCCGTACTGCCGGGCGCTCTGGAAAGGTTCTCCGTTTTGTATAACCTGCGGTACGCGGAATTCTGGAGGCTTTCATGTTCCAAAAAGGTGATTCCGTTGTGTATGGCAACCTGGGTGTGTGCAAGATCAACGATCTTGTTACCCGTCAGTTTGAGGGGCTGGACGAAGCACACCCTTACTATGTGCTGAAACCACTGTACCAGGAGGGTGTCCTGTATGTGCCCGCAGACAATCCCAAAATTGCACTGCGGGCTGTCCTGACGGCCGACGAAGCAAACCAGCTCATCGATTCCATCCCCCCCTCTGCACGGGGAAGCGTTCCACAGCCGGAGCGCACAGGAGCTTGCCGCCCACTATGAAGAATCGCTCAAAACGCATGATTGCAAGGACCTGCTGGAGCTGGCCATGTCCATCTATGAAAAGAAGCAGAGCCTGACCCGCCAGAGCAAGAAGTTCGGCCGGGTGGACGAGCATTTCATGCGTCAGGCCGAAGAGAACCTGTACGGTGAGCTGGCCGCTGCCCTGAACATCCCCAAGGAATCCGTGCCGGATTATATCCAGCAGCGGATCAACGCCCACACCACCGCCTAAGTTTTTCTGGCCTTTGATTTTTACAGCGCAGCTTCGGCTGCGCTTTTTTGTTGCCCGGTTGTTCTATTGGACTGTACAGCCACAATGAGCGTTCAGCACCGTTGAACGCTCATTGTGGCCATAAATTTCCATATTCTGAGGTTGATTATCATATTTTTACGGAAAGTATCCATATTTAAAATCGATGTCGGGCGTTTTGTACAATATTCACGTTCATTGTTTGTTTACAATGTGCATTGTAATTTAACAGATATTCAGTATAATTGAACTCAGAATAAGCGTCGCTTAACATTCGGCAAAGTGTACGGCCCCACGCAGTGCCCCGGCCAGGCACCACCCCGTACCGATGTGAAAGGAGAAGTTTTTCTATGGCAATCAAAGAGTATGCTGCAAAGCTGATCGAGCAGGATCCCACTTTAAAGGAGATTGCAGAGCAGAAGGAGACCCTCTGGATCAACCCCAAGTATCTGCCCTTTGAACTGACGGACGCTGTCTGCCAGCTGGTGGTATCGGATGCAGACATTGCCGACGCAGAAGCACGTCTGGAGCGCTTTGCACCGTTCATCCGGAAGTGCTTCCCGGAGACCGAGTGCACCAATGGCATTATCGAGTCTCCCCTCAAGCCCATCCCCGAAATGCAGAAAGCCCTCATCCAGGCAACAGGCAGTCCCATCTCCGGCAATCTGTTCCTCAAGATGGACAGCCATCTGGCCGTGGCGGGCTCGGTCAAGGCACGCGGTGGCATCTATGAAGTGCTGAAGCACGCAGAGGATCTGGCCATTGCAGCAGGCAAGCTGAGCGAGACCGACAACTATGAGAAGCTGTGCAGCGATGAGATGCGCGCATTCTTCAACCAGTACACCGTGCAGGTGGGCTCCACCGGCAACCTGGGCCTGTCCATCGGCATCAGCAGTGCAGCCATTGGTTTCAAGGTCAAAGTCCACATGTCCGCAGATGCCCGCCAGTGGAAGAAAGACCTGCTGCGCAGCAAGGGCGTGGAAGTCATCGAGTACGCAGACGATTACTCCAAGGCTGTGGCCGAGGGCCGCAAGCTCTCCGACGCCGACCCCATGAGCTACTTTGTGGACGACGAGAAGTCCGTCAACCTCTTCCTGGGCTATGCTGTGGCTGCTTCCCGCCTGAAGAAGCAGCTGGAAGAGCAGGGCGTTGTCGTGGACGAGCAGCATCCGCTGATCGTTTACATCCCCACAGGTGTGGGCGGCGCTCCCGGTGGCGTGGCTTACGGCCTGAAGCGGGTGTACAAGAACGCTGTCCACTGCTTCTTTGCCGAGCCCACCCTCTGCCCCTCGGTCCTGCTGGGCTTTGCCACCAATCTGTACGAAAAAGTCAATGTGCATGACTTCGGCATTGACGGCCTGACTGAGGCCGATGGCTTGGCCTGTGCAAGCCCCTCCGGCTTTGTCACCCGCATCGACTCCAACCTGGTCTCCGGCGATTTCACCATCGAGGACGCCAAGCTGTATGACTTCATGCGGATGCTCCACACCACCGAGGATGTCCTCATCGAGCCCTCCAGCTGCGCCGCTTTCATCGGACCTGTTCATCTGGAAAGCACCGAGGCAGGCAAGGCTTACCTTGCCAAGCAGGGCCTGACCGCTGACGTCCTGAAGAATGCCACCCACATCTGCTGGGCAACGGGCGGCCGCCTGGTGCCGGATGAAGTCTGGAAAGAATACCTCGTCAAGACCATCAAATAAGAGGAGGACAACGCTATGAGTTCTACCGCATTGGTCATCATCGGCCTGGTACTGGCCGTTCTGGTCCTGGTGCTCTTCACCGTCAAGCTGAAGATCCACCCGTTCTTTGCACTGATCGCCACCTCCGCCACCTTTGCCATCGTCTCCGGCATGAACATGGAAGATATGCTCAGCGCCTTTACCAGCGGCATGGGCGGCACCATTGCCGATATCGGCCTTGTCATTGCTCTGGGCACCGTCACCGGCACCCTGCTGGAGAAATCCGGCGCTGCCGAGACCATGGCCAAGACCATCCTCAAGATCACGGGCAAAAAGCACGCTGCTCTTGGCCTGGCCATCACTGGTTACTTCGTTTCCATCCCTGTCTTCTGTGATTCCGCTTTCGTCCTGCTGAGCCCCATTGCCCGCCGCCTGTCCAAGGACACCAAGATCTCCATGACCACTATGGCGATCTCCCTGGCCATGGGCCTGCACGCCACCCACATGTTCGTGCCTCCTACGCCGGGCCCTCTGGCCGTTGCAGGCATCCTGAACGCAGACCTGGGCATGGTCATCCTGTTCGGCGCTCTGGTCTCCATCCCTGTCATGCTGGTGGGCTATTTCGCCTCTCTGGCCGCAGGCAAGCGCTACTATTACATCCCGCAGGATGATGAGGAAGAGACCCCTGATGAGAACGCAAAGCAGCCCGGTGCACTGGCCGCTTTCCTGCCCATCCTGGTTCCCATCCTGCTCATGCTCCTCAAGACCATCGGCGATATGATCGGCGGCGAGGGCATCATCCTCTCCATCCTGAACGTCATCGGCACCCCGGCTGTGGCTCTGCTGGTCGGCCTGCTGATCGCAGCTTACACCTACCACACCATTCACCCCGAAGACAAGCTGGCTTGGAGCTTTGACGGCCTGGTGGCCGACTCCCTGAAGACTGCTGGCCAGATTGTCCTGATCGTCGGCGCCGGCGGCGCATTCGGCGGCGTGCTGAAAGCTTCTGCCATGCAGTCTGTCCTGACCAACGCTTTCTCCGGCCTGACCATCGGCATCCTGGCTCCGTTCCTCATCGGCTTCATCTTCCGTACCTGCGTTGGTTCCGCTACCATCGCTATGGTCACGGCAGCTACCATGATCACCCCGCTCATCGATGTGCTGGGCTTCTCCTCTCCGATGGGCCGCGTCATCGCCATGCTGGCCTGCGCCGCTGGCGGTATGATGGTCTTCCACGGCAACGATGACTTCTTCTGGGTCACCACCACCTCCTCCAAGATGGACACCTCCGTGGCTTACAAGACCATTCCCATCATCAGCGTTCTGCAGTCCCTCACCGCTCTGGTCGTCGTCTTTGTCCTGAGCCTGATCTTCCTGCACTAAGTGCTGATTTTCCGGGAGCATCCCATTCTGCTTCCGGTTGCTGAGACCGCTTTCCACAACAAAATCGGCAGACATGGCTGTACCTCTCCATGTCTGCCGATTTTTTATATTTTATTGTGTTTTCTACTCCGTTTTGTCATCGCTTTGCCACTTGGTCTTCCCGGCCAAACATGCTATAATGATAGTATTGAGGAGTATGCCCCTCTGCTGGGGCTGCTGCGGCAAATACAACAGTAAGGAACATGTTATGGTCAATCTGAACATCGGACAAAAGATTCAAAAATACAGGACCCAGCGGGGGCTGAGTCTCCGCGGACTGGCGGAAAAGACAGGCATCACCGCCTCCATGATCAGCCAAATCGAAAACAATGCTGTCAATCCTTCCATCAACACCCTGAAAACGCTGGCCGAGACGCTGGATTTCCCGCTCTATGTTCTCTTCCAGGAGGACAGCGACCCCGAGCAGGAACTCATCGTCCGCAAAGGCGAATACCGCTCCATCGGGAACCGGAACAGTGAGGTAGCCTACAACCTGCTCACGGCCGACACCAAAGCCAGCATCGAATTTGTGCTGATGGAGATTCCGCCCCAGACCGTCACTTCTGATAAGGACCGCTCCCATGTGGGCGAAGAGACCGCCTATGTGGAGGAGGGCGATGTGACCATCTCCCTCAACGGTGAACCCTTTGAGCTGCACGCAGGCGATGCCGTCCGTATCCCGGCCGGGACAGGCCACCGCTGGTTCAATACCGGTGACAAAATGGTCCGGGTCATCTTTGCGGTGACGCCGCCCAGCTTCTGATTTTTACGGCCCTGACGGTTCGGTCTCAGCCCCGGGTCTGCTCCCAATAGGCCCCCATGCTCTGGCCGGGCTGGTCGGTGACTTCGTCGCTGAGGTAGTCCGCGAGGCCCACGGCGGCGGGCTGCCAGCTGCGGGCTGCCTCTACCGTGGGGTACTCCACCTCGGCGTACCAGAACTCCGTCGGCTGGCCCTCGTCCACATGATTCACTTCCAGCACCGCACCGTCCGGCAGCAGGTAGCTGCGGCGGAGCTTCGGGATGAGGGGCCTGCCGATGATCTTGGTTTCCAGTTCATTGAAAAGTTTGGGGTCGATGTCCCGCTCAATCTCTTCCCTCGCCAGCCCGCTGCCCGACTTGAAGCAGAGGACGTAGCGGGTCTTGCCGCCGGTCAGGGCCTCTTCCCGGATGCGGACGGTGGGCCGCACGCTGATGTAGCCCTGCCGCATGGCAAACTCCTCTTTCAGCGGCAGCCCCTCCGGCCAGCCGTTCACCATCCACTTGCGCTCGATCTCCATGATGTTTTCCTTCCTTTCGGTGGGTTTTGTATTTATTCTAACATATTTTTATGGTATTATAAATGGCGAGTTAGCCCTCTCCGTCACCTTCGGTGCCACCTCTCCCAGAGGGAGAGGCACTGGCAGGCCGGTCCACTCTGAGCTGGACGCCAAAAGCCCAATAGAGCGCAAAAGGGCGGGCCTTGCTACAGAGGGCAGCAGCTTCTGAACAAGCGCACCTTGTCAAGCTGCCGTGAATCCAGACAGCGGAGCACTACTGTTTCCGATACATCGTACTTTATTCGTCCAGCGTTGGCCCGACCGACACGCCAGTGGCTCCCCCTTTGGGGGAGCTGCCGCGCGAGCGGCTGAGAGGGCTGCAACAGAAAGGAAAACCACTATGCCGGAGCTGACCGACCTCTCCGTTATCCGCAGCCTGTGCGAAAAATACGATTTCGCGCTCTCCAAGGGCTTTGGACAGAACTTCATCATCAATCCCGGCCTGCCGCCCAAGATCGTGGACGCCAGCGGCGTCGATAAGAGCTGGGGCGTGCTGGAGATCGGCCCCGGCATCGGCGTGCTGACCAAAGAGCTGGCCCAGCGCGCCGCCAAGGTGGTGTCCATCGAGGTGGACGAGCGCCTGCCGCCCCTGCTGGCCGAGACCATGGCGGGCGTGGAGAACTTCAAGCTGGTATTGCAGGATGTTCTGAAAGCAGACCTCCGCGCCCTCATCGAGGAGGAGTTCCCCGGGATGCCGGTGGCTGTCTGCGCCAATCTGCCCTACTACATCACCAGCCCCATCGTCATGAAGCTGCTGGGCGACCGCCTGCCCATCCAGAACCTTACCGTCATGGTGCAGAAGGAGGCCGCCGATCGTCTGGCCGCCGCCCCCGGCACCCGGGCGTCCAGCGCCATCAGCTGCGCCGTGAGCTACTACGCCACCTCAAAGCTGATGTTCACCGCCGCGCCGGGCAGCTTTTACCCGGCCCCGAAGGTCACCAGCGCTGTGGTGCGGATGGACATCCGCCCTACTCCCGCCGTACAGGTGGAGGACGAGGACGGCTACTTCGCCCTCATCCGTGCCGCTTTCGGCCAGCGCCGCAAGACCGCCGCCAACGCCATCGCCAGCGGCCTCGGCCTGCCGAAGGATAAGGTCATCGCGGCCATCGAGGCGGCGGGCTTCGACGCCCGCATCCGCCCCGAGGCCCTGACCCTCGAGGACTTTGCTGCCGTACAGCGGGAGCTGAAGTAAGATTTTATCAGAATAAAACGCCAAGGCCCCCGCAGTCCGGAACAGAACTGCGGGGGCCTTGGCCGTTATGTGGAAGGAATGGAGGATGGAGATCTGCTTACCTCAGCAGTGCGCTGTGGTCTGCGCCGCCCACGGTGAAGCTGGCGGTGGAGCCGCTGTGGCGGAGGGTGAAAGGCGTATCGCCCGCACCGAGGGCTGCAACATCGGAGAGGGAGAGGGTGGAAGTGCAGCGTTCGGTGGAGAAGACAATGGTCCCGATGCGCTCAGAGCGGAGGCCGGTCAAATCGGAAAGGACGCCCTGCAGGGACGCCGTCTCATGGGTGACATCGATGTAGAGAACATCGCTGATCTGGTTCAGCCGGACCAGCTGGGCGTTCTGGAGGATGTCGGCCTGAGCCGGGTCGAGGACACGCAGGCCGGTGGAGATGGTGCTGTCGCTGATGCCGCTGTTGTGGGAGACATCGCGGTACTCCACCTCATTGCAGACCGCGCAGATGCGGTACTCACGGCTGCTGTCGCCTTGGACAGGCATCCAGCCGCTCCACTGATGGCCGAGGGCGGGCAGCTCCTCCGTCTCAGTGACGACACAGTGTTCGACCGTGCAGCTGCGCTGGCGCTCGCCCTTCTCGGTGCAGGTAGGCTTTTTGGTGATGACCCAATCGCCGAGGGGGTGGGTCTCGCTGCCGGCGGGATAGATGCTCTTCGTGTAGACACCGTTGTGGAAGAGCCGCGTTACGCCGTTCTCTACGAGCTTCACGAGGCCCCGCTTGCCGTTTTCCTCGAGATGGATGATCTCGTCCAGCTTCTTGCCGTCGCGGCCTCGGATGGCATTGTCGGCGTCGGGTGCGGTTGCGGTGAGGTCCAGCGGGGTGTCGGAATTGCCGATGGAGACGATGCCGCTTTCAGTGGACACGCCCGCGCCGCCGCTCTTGCCGCTGCCGCCGGTGGTGTTGATGGTGCCGCCCTCAACATTCACAAAGCCGCCGCCGATGCCGTTGCCGCCGGTGCTGTTCTCGCCGGTGGCGTTGCCGCCGGTGGCCTTCGTGATGGTATCGCCCGAAATCTTCACAACGCTGCCGCTGTGGATGCCGTCGCCGCCGTTCTTCTGGGAATCGCCGCCCTTGGCGTTAATGATGTTGGCGCCGTCGGAGATGGTGAGCTGGCCAACGCCATAGATGCCGTGGCCGCCGGAAGTTTTGCCTTCGCCGCCCTGCGCGGTTCCGATGGTACCGGAAATGATTTTCATGACAGAGCCATAGAGGCCGTGGCCGCCGCGCCAGCCGCTGCCGCCGGTGGCATTCGTGATGGCGGCGTTGTCGGAGATGGTGAGCATGCTGCCGCTGCGGATGCCATAGCCGCCGGTGTCGTCGGTAGAAGCGCCGCCGGTGGCGTTCGTGATGGCAGCGTTGCCATCGATTTTGAGTTCTCGGTTGCTGTAGATGCCGCTGCCGCCGGTGCCGCTCTCGCCGGTGGCGTCGCCGCCGGTAGTCTGCTCTATCTTGCCGCCCTTGATGGTGAGCGCAACGTTGCCGCGGATGCCATAGCCGCCGTCGCCAGTGTGGCCGGTGGCAGTGCCGCCGGTAGTCTGCTGTATCTCGCCGCCCTCGATGGTGAGGGTGTCGCCGCAGTAGATGCCGTCGCCGCCGTCGCCGGTGCGGCCGGTGGCCTTGCCACCGACAGCGTTCGTGATGGTGCCGCCGGACATGGTGAACTGGCCGTGATTGCGGATGCCGTAACCGCCGTCCTTGCCGCTGGCAGTTGCATCGCCGCCCTTCACGGTTCCGATTTTGGCGTTGTCCTTGATGGTGAGCTTGTCGTAGCTGTAGATGCCGTCGCCGGCGCTGCCGCTGTCGGCGGTGCCGCCGGTAGCGTTATCGATGCGGGCCTCCCCGGAGATGGTGAGCGTACCGGCGCGGATGCCGTCGCCGGCGTTACGGTTGGTGGCGTCACTGTCGCAGCCGCCGCCGATGGCGCTGACAATGTGGGCTTTGCCGGAGATGGTGAGGTCGCCGTCGCTGTGGATGCCGTCGCCGGCGTTGCGGTATTTGTCACCTTTGCCGCCCTGCGCGGTTTCGATGGTGCCGCCCTTAATCTCGACGGTAATATTCGTGCTCTCGTTGCCGTTTTTGATGCCGCCGCCGATGCCGTCGCCGAGGTTGCCGCCGGTGGCGTTCTTGATGGTGCCGCTCGTGATGGTGACTGTGGTCGGGCCTGTAGTGTCAAACCCGCTGCCGATGCCGGCACCACCCTGATCGGTCTGTGCCTTGATGATTTTGGCAGTGCCGCTGATGGTGATATTGGTTTCGCCGGTAGCATTGCAACCGCTGCCAATGCCGGCACCATCGGAGGCACCGATGGCTGTGATGTCGCCGCCTGTTATCTCAATGGTGCCGGCACCGCTGCCGCTATAGTTGCCGGAGTTCCAGACGCTGCCGATGCCAGCAGAGGCACCGCGGCCCGTGGCCTTCAGGCTGCCGGTGTTGCTGCCATTTTTATTTCCGGATGTGATGGTCAGTTTGCCGGTGTAGCTGCCATCCTCGCTCTTTTCGTTGTGCTCGAGGCCGGCATGGAGGAGGTCGTTGGTAAGGGTATTGCTGCCTCTGAGCGTGATTTTCGTGTCGCCCGCGCCCTCGACGCTGAGGGCGGCGTCGTTGTTGGCTGTGATGTTGACATTGTCCAGCGTCACGTTGAGAGTGTTATCTTTTCCGGTGCTTTCATTGTTCACGAGCTTGTTGATGATGCGGATGACGTTTGTGGCCGCGGCCTTGAAGTTATCCGCCGCGGTTTTCAAGGCCGTGGTCGATTCGTTCGGGGTCCCTTCGTCGTTATAGGCGCTGGTGTACGTGAACTGGCTTTCGGGCGCAGAGCGGTTGCTCTCTGTGCTTTCCGTACCTTCGGCAGGGGTGGGAGTGCCGCCGGGCTTGGGGTCGTTTTCCTCGCTGCCGGTGGTGGGAGTGTCGCCCGCCTTAGTGTCGCTGCCGCCAGAGCCGGTGGTTCCGTCGGAGCCGGTGGTGCCGCCCTCAGAGCCTTTACTCTCAGGGTCAGAGCTTCCCGCACCGGTGTTCTTGCCGTCGGTGGTGTCGCCGGTCTGGTCCTTTTCCGTGGACTGGGTCTCGTTTTCCTCGCCGCCGCCCTCAGAAGAGTCGCTGCCCTTGGTGTCGCCGGGGTAGACCATGTCTTTGTCTTCGTTTTCTCTGTCTTCTACTTTGAGCGTGGCCGACGCGGATTTGGCGGCAGAGGTTGCGGAGGTGCCGCCCTCAGAAGAGCTGCCGCCGGGGGCGGTGGTATCCTCTGAGCGCTTGCCGCCCTTGATGATGATGTCGGTGTTGTCTTCATCACCGAGGCTGTTTTCATAACTTTTTCCCGAGTGCTTCACATAGGTTTTGCCTTCAGCGTCTTTGGTGATGGTGATGTCACCATCGCCTATGTAATAGGTACCCGCATACGCCGGTGCGGCCATGCCGGCCACCATTGCGGCTGTCAGCGCCAGCGCCGTCACCCGGTGGGACGGCAGGCCGGGGGGTGTTTGTCGGCACCCGCAGCGGATGCCCCAGAACGCGCATTGCGAGCTTGCGGTAAGAAATCATAGAAACCTCCTCTGAAAAGTGTGGGTTTTGCACAGAAGCTCCCAATGAAGCGGCAGGAGCTTGTGAAAGAAGCATAAATGTTGAGTTTAATTTATTCTACCACATTCCGGCCATAATGTGGCCGGATCTGCGTGAATCGCCGTGTTTTGTGCATGAATCGCCTCGCGGATGTCTCGAAACGCCCTGAAACAGAGCGCTGCATGGGCCGTACAGCGGGGCCGGGGGCGGACAAAGATATTGACAAGCGGGGAGGTTTCTGGTATTCTACTAAAGTACCCTGTGCAAACGATACCCGCTGGTGTGGCGCAATGGCAGCGCAACTGATTTGTAATCAGTGGGTTGCAGGTTCAACTCCTGTCACCAGCTCCAAAAAGTCCTACGATATACCGCTGAAAAGCGGCGTGTGTCGTGGGGCTTTTGCTTTTTGGGAAAAGGTATGCAGGACTGTTCAATAAAGAAAAAAAGTGCTATAATACTTATAAGCCTGAAACTTTACACGAAAGGATGGGTGTGTTATGAGTACAAGAGAATTGGCGAAGAACTTGATTGACCAAGTGCCGGAAAACAAGCTGCTGTATATTATTGCCTACTTGCAGGGGGCTGCTATTCCGGATGAAAGTGAAACACCGAATGCCGACACGCTGAAAGCCTTTGAAGAACTGGACAACGGCGGCGGTCATACCTACAACGGGCCGGTTGAAAATCTGATCAGCTCGTTGCTGGAGGATGAAAGTGCTTGAAGTAAAATACTCCACTAGATTTAAGAAAGATTTGAAAGTGTGCCAGAAGCGGCATTACAATATGGCTTTGCTTCAGCAGGTCGTCAATGTACTGGCCGTTCCTGAACAGCTCCCGCCATAGAATAGAGATCACAGCCTGACGGGTAGCTACATTCCCCATAGGGAATGTCATATACAGCCGGATTGGCTGCTGATCTACTACCAGACAGATACGGAGTTGTATTTGTACCGCACCGGCACACACGCCGATTTGTTCGGCCTATAAAGGAAACAGGAAAGAGGCCAAGACCTGACAGAATGGGTCTTGGCCTCTTTTTCTGGAAGGCATGCAGAAAAATCATGCCGCCCGGCGGGGCGCGGGTATTGAGATCGGCTCATCACGACGCCGCTGTGGTGTTTGGCGGTGCAGCCCTCTCAGGCGCTTTCGCGCCACTGCCCGGGTTGCGGCTCCCAGCGTCTGCTTCGCTGCCGCTCGCATCTCGCTGGCCGCGGCCCCAACAGCTCCTCCCTGTTTCCGCCACTGGCGGCGGTCGTCGCCGTTGCCCCTAGTAGGGGAGCCTCTGGCGAAGAGGCGAAGCTTCACGAAATGCCAAGGCCTCCCCTCGGTAGGGGAGGTGGCATCGCGCAGCGATGACGGAGAGGTTTAATCCACTGCTACATACCCCGCCTTCTCGATGCACCTGCGTCCCTCGTTGGTATCCAGCCAGTCGTAGACCTTCCGCTGGGGGCTGTCGGGGGCGGCGTCCGCGTGGACGACTGCGTAGAATTCGTTGCAGAGCGGGTAGCTCTCATCGGCGATGGTGTCATTGCCGGGGGTCACGCCATCCACGGCCAGCAGGCGGAGGCCGGGCTTCGAGTACATCTGGTCGATGTAGTAGTAGACCGAAAAGCCGATGGCGTTGGCGGAGTTGTTGTACTCGGCGATGCTGTCCACGAGGCCGCCCATGTCGGCGGGGGCAAGCTCGGTGGGCGCGGCCATCAGCTGGCCGTCGCCCTTGTCGATGAGCAGCTTTTTGAAGAGGGTCTGACTGCCCGAGTCCACGCCCCGCTGGAACGCCACGATGGGGGAGTCCGCGCCGCCCACGTCTTTCCAGTTGGTGATGCGGCCCGCATAAATGTCCCGCAGCTGCTGCTGGGTCAGGCTCTGGACGGGATTCTCTTCGTTGACGATGAACACCAGCGCGTCCCGGCCGATGGCTTTCTGCTCAAGCTTTGCATCGGCCTCGGCCAGCTCTTCCTTGACGTACTCGGGGGCCTCGTAGACGATGAGCAGCTGTGCGCCGTAGTCCTCGCTGTCGCTGCGGGACCAGAGGCCGAAGTTCTCCCACGCATAGGCCGTGGTGCTGACGGTGATGCTGGTCTGGGCCTCGAGAAGGTCCATGCCGGTGACATCGGCCTTCATCTGGGCCATCAGGGGGATGCAGGCCGTGGAGCCGTCGAGGCGGGGAAACTCGTCCTCGGTCAGGAAGGGGACGGGCGTGTCCGCATCGGGAACGGACGCTGCCGGAGAGTCGGCGGGGGAGTCCGTAGTGCCGGTCTTGCAGGCGGTGAGCATCGCCGCCCCGAAGCCGAGGCCCATCACGCGCAGGAAGCTGCGGCGGGAGATCATCTCTTTCATATCAAAAACCTCCGTGTCAGTACAGGTAGCCCCCGCCAGCGTCGTCGCTGGGGGAGGAGAAGATGCTTTCGCGGTAGAGCCACTGGCCGGTGGAGTCCATCAGGCCGTAGTCGAAGCCCTGCCGCGCGATAAAGCAGTCGTCGGGCAGGTCGTCCGGGCTGTAGCAGTTGCCGAGGCGGCGGAGAAGGAGATTGCCTTCCATGTCCAGCACATCGTAGAGGTTGCTGCCGTCACGGCTGTCCCGGCGGGCTGTGAGCAGGGGGCCGCTGGCGGTGCTGGTGAGGTAGGAAGCGTAGGTGTACTGCTGGGCCTCACCGGCGGACGACCAGAGCAGACCCTCTCCGCCGTAGGTCTGGATGGCGATGGTGTTGTAGTTTTCGTCGTCGTACTGCAGCAGGGCGTAGCCGTCGGGCAGGGCCGTCACGCTGATGTACTGTGCTTCTTCCACGGGCGCTGCCTCCACGTCGGTCAGCAGCGCGCCGGTGGTGCCGTCGTAGACCTTGAGGATGTTGTCTGTCGTCAGCACAGCGACGTTGCCGGAGCGGTAGTCCGTGTCTCTTCGCTGGATAGCGGTCTTTTCGCCGCTGGCGAGGTCGATGAGGGTGTAGGGGCTGTCCGGGTCATCGCTGCCGGAGAGGACGACGCAGCCGGGGGTGTAAGTGTTCACGCCCCGGTCGAAGCGGCCCAGCTCCACGGCCTCGCCGCCGTTCAAATCGTAGAGGACGGAGCGGCTGTCCTGACGGCTCTGGAGGCAGGCAACGCCCACGCCGCAGGCCGAGACGGCGCTGTCGTCTTCGCCGGTGAGCAGTTCGCCGGTGGTGACGTTGTAGAGGGCTTCGCGGGTGATGCCCCAGTCTGAGCTACGGAACCAGCTCAAATCGAGCCAGTCGGCAAAGCCGCCGCGGTACGATGCGAGGGTGCTGGCCGTGCAGCCGTCCTCCCGCATCAGCACATTGCCCTCCCGGTCGGTGATGAGGACATACTGGTGGAGCTTCTGGTCGGGGTCGTCGTAGGCGTAAGTAAGGCCCTCGGGCAGGTCGTAGCAGTTGAAGACGAGGCGCTGGCCGCCCTCGTCCACCACGAGACAGTCGAGCACTGTTTCGGGTACGGGAAGCTGGGCGCCTGTGGCGAGGTCGTACACCCGAGTGCCGCCGGTGGTGCCGTTCTCGGAAGCCCAGACGTCGGCTGCATCGTTCAGGATGAGCAGCCCGCCCGAGAGGGTGGCGTTCACGGCGTAGGGAAAGGTCATGACCGGATTGCCGTCGGCGTCGTAAAGGGTGGAAGTGCGCTCCTCCGTGCCAAGGATGGAGTGGGCCACAAGGTAGTGGCCTGTCTCGCCGGTGAGGGTGTCCTTCAGCAGCTGGATGCTGTCGGAGCTGCTGGCTTTGTAGAGCACCCTGCCGCCCCGGAGGATGGTGCCGCCGCCGTTCCCGGCGTAAGAGTAGAGATAGTGGAGCGAGTCGTCGCTGAGCCATGCGTCGCTGTAATACTGAGGTGCCTGCGACGCCGCCGTCCCCTCGTGCCGGGGCGACGCCGCAGGCAGCAGCGAACAGCTCGTCAGCAGCCCGCCCGCCAGCACCAAGCAGGCGGCGCGGCGGCTGAGTCGAAGCAGAGTGGTCTTCATAGAAACACCTCACAGTCTCCCAGAATTTGACTTTCCCATCTATAGTATATACGAAAGACCCGGACATTTCATTGCAGAAATGTGGACGGGTCTGGTTACAGTTTTATGACAAGCTTATTCTTCGTCTCCCTGTTCCTTCAATTCCTTCAGGAAGGGCAGCAGGAAAGGCACCGAGATGCAGAAGGTGAGGCCATCGGCGATGGGCTGGCACAGCTCGATGCCGCTCAGGCCCCCGATGCGGGGCAGGGTGAGGATGAGCGGGATGAAGCAGACGCCCTGACGGCAGCAGGCGAGAAAGGTGGCCCGGCCCGACTTGCCGATGGACTGGAACATCATATTCGTCACGATGATGACGGGCTGTAAGAACATGGCGACGCACTGATACCGCAGGGCGGGCAGAGCCACGGCGGTGACCTCGGGGTCATCGCGGAAGAGGCGGATGAGGGGCTCGGCGTTGAACCAGCAGAGGGCGTTGAGCACCGCCATAAAGACGAAAGCCGTCGAGATGGTGAAGATGGCCGCTTTTCGCACCCGGGCAAAGCGGCGGGCGCCGTAGTTGAAGGCCGCCACAGGCTGCAGGCCCTGTCCGACGCCGATAGCCACCGACAGCACGAACTGGAAGATGCGGGACACGATGCTCATGCCGGCCACGGCGGCGTCGCCGTAGCTGCGGGCGGCGACGTTCAGCAGCATGCTGCCGATGCTGTTCAGGCCCTGACGGCCGAAGCTGGGCGCACCGTTGAAGAAGATCTGCCCGAAGTCCCGGGCGCTGCGGGTGACCTGGGTGATGCGGAATCGGCTGACGGTCTTGCCCCGCAGAAACATGGAAAGCAGGATGCAGAAGCTGATGCTCTGGCTCAGGGCGGTGGCCGTGCCTGCGCCGCCGGTCCCCATGCCGAGGCCGAAGATGAAGACGGGGTCCAGCACGATGTTGAGCACACCGCCGGTGACGAGGCCGATCATGGCGAAGCTGGCCTTGCCCTCGTAGCGGAGGATGTTGTTCATCACAAGGCTCGACATCATGAGCGGGGCCGCGATGAGGATGGGCCGCGCATAGGCGCAGGCGTGGGGCAGGATGGTGTCGGTGCTGCCCAGCAGCATCATGAAGTCGGGCAGGGCAGCGAGACCGAGAACGGCCAGCACTGCGCCGAAGGTCAGCGCCGTGAAGAAGCTGGTGGAGGCGAACTTTGTGGCCGCGTGGGTGTCCTGACTGCCGAGGCTGCGGCTGATGATGCCGCCCGCGCCGTGGCCCAGCATGAAGCCGAGGGCCTGAATGATGGCCATCAGGCTCGACACGACGCCCACCGCGCCCGACGCGCTGGTGGACAGCCGGCCCACAAAGAAGGTGTCGGCCAGATTGTAGATGCTGGTGATGAGCATACTCAGGATGGTGGGGGCCGCGAGGCCGAGAATGAGCTTCGGCACGGGGGTCTGGGTCATTTTCTCGAACTGGAGCCTGCTGCGCTCCAGCTCGGCGGCGTCGGATGTGGTGCGGGGGGAAGACGGCATGAAGAGATACCTCACTTTCGGAAATCAAAGAAAATACCGCTCTTTGCGCAAAGAACGGGTAAAATGCAGATATACAATAAAGTATAGCGCAGATCGGGGGAAATGTCGAGATGATGGCACTGCACCAGCGGCGGTCGGCTCCGTTGCAAAAAGTTAGGGTATTGAGTGCAAAAGCAGGAGAAAATGGAATGCCTTTTGGCAAATTTGCCAAAGAAAGGTCGAATTGCTTGTAAAAAATCACGTCGAGTGGTATAATTTATGGAAAGAAACAAAAGCGCGAAGATAAAAAACAGCGCAGAGAAGAGTTCCGGGGAGATCCTGCCCCGGGATAAGGAGGGAAATCTTATGAAATCTGTGGCACAGACCATCATTGAAGCAGACCGCTTCTACACCATCGCCGCCAAGACCGGCAGCGTCATTCAGGCTGTGGAGAGCGTCAAGGACGGCGGCAACATCCGTCTGGGCAGGTACGAGCGCAAGCCCGAGCAGGAGTGGGCTTTCGTCCGCGAGGGCGACGGCGTTTACCGCATCCGCAACCGCGCTTCCGGCAAGCTCATCGACCTGATGATGACCGGCACCGCAAACGGCACCTGGCTCCACCTGTGGGAGGACGTGGGCGGAACTTCCCAGATGTGGAAGATGGAGCCCACCCCGGCCGGCACCGTCCGCCTGCGCTCCATGTGGGCTGCCGGCAAGTGCATCGACACCGTGGGCATGGGTACTGCGGACGGCGCTGTGCTCCAGATCTGGCAGGAGACTGCCGGCGAGGACCAGCTGTGGACCATCTCCGAGGTGAAGGACCGCGCAAAGCACGCCCCCAAGGCGGAGGAAAAGCCCGCTGAGGTCAAGGCCGAGGCCGCTGCTCCCGCCGAGGAAAAGCCGGTTGAGGAAAAGGCTGCACCTGCCGCGAAGAAGACCACCAGAAAGCCTGCGGCAAAGAAGACCGCCGCCAAGACTGCTGCGAAGCCCGCTGGGGCAAAGGCCGAAGCCGCACCCGCCAAGGCCGAGGAAAAGCCCGCCGAGGCCGCTCCTGCCGCAAAGCCTGCCCGCAAGACCGCTGCCCGTAAGAAGACTACGAAGGCCAGCAAGTAAGCTTTTTACATAGAGAGCTTGCCCGGCAGAAGCCCTCTCAGTCACGCCTGCGGCGTGACAGCTCCCCCAGAGGGGGAGCCATTGGCAGGCCGGTCAACTCTGAACTGACCGCTGAAAGCTCAATATAACGCAAAAAAGAGTGCCCTGCTACAGAGGGCAGCAGCTTCGGAACACTGTTCCTTGTCAAGCTGCTACTAGCCTCTGTAGCAGGGCACTCCTGTTTATGATAGATTAAACTTTGTTCATTCAGGCGAAACCTGACCGACACGCCAGAGGCTCCCCCTCTGGGGGAGCTGGCGCGAAGCGCCTGAGAGGGCTTCTGCCGGGCCAGCATTCTTTCTAAAAGGAGCAACCATGAAATCAGAACGCAGCTATCCTATTTATAAAGTAAACAAAAAAGCCGAGGCCAGCCTCGTGGGCGGACATCCGTGGGTGTACGAGAACGACATCCTCGAGTTCCCGGAGACAGAGCCTGAGAACGGCACCCTCGCCGACGTGGTGAGCCCGAAGGGCGCTTACCTCGGCACCGGCTTCATCTCTCTCAAGAGCAAGATCCGCGTCCGCCTCATCTCCCGCAACGCCAACGACACCTTCGACGCCAGCTTCTGGCGCCGCCGCGTCGAGTACGCCTGGGCCTACCGCAAGACCGTCCTCGAGCCTGCTGACCTCTCGGCCTGCCGGGTCATCTTCGGCGAGGCCGACCAGTTCCCCGGCCTGACCGTGGACCGCTTCAACAACATCCTCGTCACCCAGACCCTCAGCGTCGGCATGGAGAAGCTGAAGCCCGTCCTCTTCCCCCTCCTCGCCGAAGTCCTGCGGGCCGACGGCCAGACCATCGACGGCATCTACGAGCGGAACGACGAGGCCCTGCGTGCCAAAGAGGGCCTCGAGCAGAGCAAGGGCTGGTTCGAGCTGCCGGGTGAGATTCATCCCGCCTCCACCCAGACCGAGATCTGCGAGAACGGCGTCTACTACCACGTCGATTTCGAGAACGGCCAGAAGACCGGCTTCTTCCTCGACCAGAAGTACAACCGCCGGGCGGTCGCCCGCCTCGCCGCCGGCCACACCGTGCTGGACTGCTTCACCCACACCGGCAGCTTTGCCCTCAACGCAGCCAGCGGCGGCGCAGCCCGGGTCACGGCAGCGGACATCAGCGCCGACGCCATCGCCATGGCCCAGCGGAACGCGGAGCGCAACGGCCTGACCAACATGGACTTCCTCTGCGAGGACACCTTCGAGCTTCTGCCCCGCCTCGAAAAAGAAGGCCATCCCTACGATTTCATCATCCTCGACCCGCCGGCCTTCACCAAAGCCCGCCGCACGGTGGAAAACGCCATGCGGGGCTACAAGGAGATCAACTACCGGGCCATGAAGCTCCTGCCCCGGGGCGGCTACCTCGCCACGGCAAGCTGCTCTCATTTTGCCACCGAGGAGCTGTTCATCAGGATGCTGCGCTCCGCCGCAAAGGACGCTCACCGCCAGCTGCGCCAGATCGAAGTTCGCCAGCAGGCCCCCGACCACCCCATCCTCTGGGGCGTGCCGGAGACGAACTATCTGAAGTTTTTCCTGTTTCAGGTGATTTAACCTCTCCGTCACGCCTACGGCGTGCCACCTCCCCTATCGAGGGGAGGCCTTGGCATTCCGTAAAGCTTTGCCTCTTCGCCAGAGGCTCCCCTACTAGGGGAGCTGTCTGCGAAGCAGACTGAGAGGTTGTACGAAGGATAGCCTGACCACGCAGTGATGCCTGAGAGGGCAATAGTCATACCATCCGCGCAATGCTCCAAAAAATCGGGAGTCAGTTTGTGCAGAATCGTCAAATCTGTCTATTGCGTTTTTCGCCCCGTTCGGCTATAATCATCGCATAGACAGCAACGACGCTGTGAGTCACCTCCTGACTCGCAGCGTCGTTTCGTTTAACCCGATATTTCGCGGGAGAGCCCGCCTCTTTCCGCGTAAAAATCCGCGACCAGCTGAAGTATTTCAATTCAAGTAAGGAGTAGGATTTATGGCAGCAAATGTTATGGAGATCTACGGCAGCAAGGTGTTCAACGAGCACGTCATGAAGGAGCGCCTCCCCAGCGCTACCTACAAGAGCCTCGAGAAGACCCTGCACAAGGGCGCACCTCTGGACATCGAGGTGGCAAACGTCGTGGCCAGCGTCATGAAGCGCTGGGCCATGGAGCTGGGTGCCACCCACTACACCCACTGGTTCCAGCCGCTAACCGGCATTACCAGCGAGAAGCATGACGGCTTCGTCTCCCCCGTGGGCGACGGCACCGCCATCATGGAGTTCAACGGCAAGGAGCTGGTGCGCGGCGAGCCCGACGCCTCTTCCTTCCCCTCCGGCGGCCTGCGCGCCACCTGTGAGGCCCGTGGCTACACCGCATGGGACCCCACCAGCTTCGCTTTCGTGAAGGACGACGTCCTCTGCATTCCCACCGCGTTCGTCAGCTACACCGGCGAGGCGCTGGACAAGAAGACTCCCCTGCTGCGCTCCATGAACGCGCTGTCCAATCAGGCCATCCGCGTCCTGAAGCTCTTCGGCAAGGACGTGGATTACGTCTCCACCACCGTCGGCCCCGAGCAGGAGTACTTCCTTATTAAGAAGGAAGACTACGAGGCCCGTCAGGACCTCATCCTCACCGGCCGCACCCTCTTCGGCGCACCGTCCGCCAAGGGTCAGGAGCTGGAAGAGCACTACTTCGGCGTCATCCGCCCCGAGGTCTCCGCTTTCATGAAGGAGCTGGACGAAGAGCTGTGGAAGCTGGGCGTCCCCGCCAAGACCAAGCACAATGAGGTGGCTCCCTGCCAGCATGAGCTGGCCCCCATCTTCGACACCACCAACGTCGCCATCGACCACAACCTGCTGACGATGGAGATGATGAAGAAGCTGGCCCCCAAGTACGGTCTGGTCTGCCTGCAGCACGAGAAGCCTTTCGAGGGCGTCAACGGCAGCGGCAAGCACAACAACTGGTCCATGTCCACCACCCACGAGAATCTGCTGGACCCGGGCGACACCCCCATGGAGAACCTGCAGTTCCTGGTCTTCCTGGCCGCCGTCATCAAGGCTGTCGATGAGTACGCCGACCTGCTCCGCACCTCCGTCGCCACCCCCGGCAACGACCACCGTCTGGGCGCCAACGAGGCACCTCCGGCCATCATCTCCATCTTCGTGGGCGAAGAGCTGGAAGCCGTCATCGACGCCATCGCCTCCGATTCTCCCTACGCCGGCCCTGTCAAGATGAAGATGGACCTCGGCGTCGATGTCCTGCCCAAGTTCAGCAAGGACACCACCGACCGCAACCGTACTTCTCCCTTTGCCTTCACCGGCAACAAGTTTGAGTTCCGTATGCCCGGCTCCGCCGAGAACCTGAGCGACTGCAACACCATCCTGAACACCGCCGTCGCCAAGGAGCTGAAGGGCTACGCTGACGAGCTGGAGAAGGCCGACGACTTTACCAGCGCCGCCATTGCCCTCGTCAAGCGCACCATCCGCGACCACCGCCGCGTCATCTTCAACGGCAACGGCTACACTGCCGAGTGGGAAGAGGAAGCAGCAAAGCGCGGTCTGCCCAACAAGAAGAACACCCCCGCCGCTCTGCCCGCCCTCATCGAGCCGAAGAACATCGCCCTGATGGAGGACTTCGGCGTCCTGACCAAGGTCGAGATGGAGAGCCGCTACGAAGTTGAGATGGAGCACTACTCCAAGATCATCAACATCGAGGCCCTGACCATGCTGGAGATGGCCCGCAAGCAGCTGCTGCCCGCCGTCAACGCCTACATGAGTGAGGTCGCCAACACCGCCGCCTCCAAGCTGGCCGTCAGCGAGAGCCTGAGCGTCCGCAGCGAGACGAAGGCACTGACCCGCCTGTCCGCTGACGCCGACGCCATGAGCGACGCTGTGGACGAGCTGCAGGCCGCCGTCGATGCCGCAAAGGCCCTCTCCGACGAGAGCGCAAAGGCCGTCGCCTTCCACGACGATGTTCTGCCCAAGATGGACGCCCTCCGCGCCGCCGCCGACGACGCCGAGACCATCTGCGGCGAGGACTACTGGCCTCTGCCCAGCTACAGCAAGATGCTCTACTACGTCTGATCTTCACATACCAGCGTAGAATAAAGCACCACCGGCTGAGGCGCTTATCTGAGCCATTCTCCTTTTCCTATTTCTTACACCAGCCTGAAGACCTGCCTCTGTACAGAGGCAGGCCTTTAGGCGTTTTTTAAGAAGACATACTTTTTCAGAGGACACACACCTATGAGTTATACGACACAGCAGGACATCCTCGATTTCGTCGAGGACAACAACGTAAAATTTGTCCGCTTCGCGTTCTGTGACATCTTCGGCTTCCAGAAGAACATCGCCGTGCTGGCAAGCGACCTTCCCAAGGCGCTGGAAGATGGCGTCTGCTTCGACGGCAGCGCCATCGCGGGCTTCATGCACGTGGAGGAGAGCGACCTGCTCCTCCGGCCCGACCTGTCCACCATGACCATCCTGCCCTGGCGCACGGCTGAGGGCCGGGTGATGCAGTTCTTCTGCGACGTGGAAAAGCCGGACAACACCCCCTTCGGCGGCAACTGCCGCGGCTTCCTGCGGGACATCAACCGCCGGTTCAAGCAGCTGGGCCTGCGCTGCAACGTCGGCACCGAGTGCGAGTTCTATCTCTTCGAGAACGACGACCGGGGCCGTCCCACCCGCATCCCCATCGACGCAGGCGGCTATTTCGACGTAGCGCCGCTGGACGCCGGCGAGAACATCCGCCGGGACATCTGCCTGACCATGGAGCAGATGGGCCTCGCCCCCCAGCACAGCCATCACGAGAACGGCCACGGCCAGAATGAAATTGACTTCCACTACGCCGGCCCCCTCAAGACCGCCGACAACATCTTCCTGTTCAAGCAGATCGTCCGGGCCGTGGCGGCCAGCAACGGCTTCCACTCCAGCTTCCTGCCGAAGCCCCTGCCCGATCAGGCCGGCAGCGGCCTCCACATCAACCTCTCGCTGACCATGGACGGCAAGAACCTCTTTGAGGGCGACATCGCCCCCGACAGCATCCCGGGCAGCTTCATGGCGGGCATCCTCCGCCACAGCCGGGAGCTGACGGCCTTCACGAATCCCCTGCCCAACAGCTACCTCCGCTTCGGCTGCGACGAGGCTCCCCGCTACGTGAGCTGGAGCCGCCAGAACCGCAGCCAGCTGGTCCGCATCCCGCAGGTGAAGGGCGACAACTGCCGCATGGAGCTGCGCAGCCCCGACCCCGCCTGCAACCCCTACCTCGCCATCGGCCTCGTGCTGGCAGCAGGCCTCGACGGCATCGAGCACCGGATGGAGCTGTCTGCCCCTGTCAACCGCAACCTCTTCATCCCGGACGAAGCCGCCGGTCTCGACCTCGAGACCCTGCCCGCCTCGCTGGAAGAGGCCGTCGAGGTGGCCAGGAACAGCGAGTTTCTTCACAAATTCCTGCCCGACGAGCTGAGCCGCCGCTACTATGCCGAGGCTCTGCGCCGCTGCGAGGCGCTCAAGAACGCCTCCGACCCCGCCGAATATGAGCGCGTCCACTACTTCAATGCCATCTGATGCAGAATGACATAGGAAAGGAGTGAGCCGAATGGGACGTGCCCTGATCGTAAGCGCGGGCGCAAGCTCCAACGAATATATCTCCGCACGCCTGACGGAGCTGGGCTATGCGCGGCCCATCATCGTACCAAGTGCGGCGGAGGCGCGGCGGAGGATGCTGGAATCCGACTTTGAGCTCATCGTGGTCAACTCTCCGCTGCCGGATGAGTTCGGCCACGAGCTGTGCGCCGACGCCGTGGAGAAAACGGATGCCGGTGTGATATTTCTGGCCAAGGCCGCAGCCGCTGAGCAGCTTCTGACCCCGCTGAGCGAAGAAGGCGTTCTGCTGGTCACAAAGCCCTTCTCCAACACCTTCTTTTTGCAGGCCATCCACATGGCCGCCGCCAGCAACCATCGCCTCCTGCTTTTGCGGCAGGAGAATCAGCGGATGCAGGAAAAGCTGGCGCAGGTGCGGCTGGTGAGCCGCGCCAAGTGCTGCCTCATCGAGCTGGGCCGCATGACCGAGGCCGAGGCGCACCGCTATATCGAGAAAAAAGCGATGGACACCCGGCGCGACCGCGCCGAGGTCGCGCAGGAGATACTGGACTCCTACGACCCCGCGCAATAATCCGTATTGCGCCCCCACTGAGGGGAAGTATCTGCTTATCGTGCTATTCACGGCAAAGAATATCTGTAAATTAGAGGAGAACCATTATGGCAAAGTTTATTTTCGTGACCGGCGGCGTCGTCTCCGGTCTGGGCAAAGGCATCACCGCCGCCTCTCTGGGCCGACTGCTGAAGTGCCGCGGCCTCAAGGTGGCCAGCCAGAAGCTGGACCCCTACGTGAACGTGGACCCGGGTACCATGAGCCCCCTGCAGCACGGCGAGGTCTTCGTCACCGACGACGGCACCGAGACCGACCTGGACCTGGGCCATTACGAGCGCTTCATCGACGAGAACCTGAACAAGTATTCGAACCTCACCACCGGCAAGGTCTACTGGAACGTGCTGAACAAGGAGCGTCAGGGCGCTTACCTCGGCCAGACCGTCCAGATCATCCCCCACATCACCAACGAGATCAAGAGCTATATCTACAATCTGGCCTCTTCCACCGAGGCCGATGTGGTCATTACCGAGATCGGCGGCACCACCGGCGACATCGAGAGCCAGCCCTTCCTCGAGGCCATCCGTCAGGTGGGTCTCGAGCAGGGCAAGGAGAACTGCTGCTTCATCCATGTGGTGCTGGTGCCTTACATCTCCGGCTCCGATGAGTACAAGTCCAAGCCCGCACAGCACTCCGTCAAGGAGCTGCAGGGCATGGGCGTCAGCCCCGACATCATCATCCTCCGCGCCGACGGCAGCGTGGGCAGCGACATCCGCCGGAAGATCAGCACCTTCTGCAACGTCAAGCCGGAGTGTGTCATCGAGAACCTGACCATGCCCAGCCTCTACCAGTGTCCGCTGATGCTCCACACCGGCGGCCTCGACGACGTGGTGGTCAAGCAGCTGCATCTGGACGTTCCCCCCGCCGACCTCACCGAGTGGAAAGAGATGCTGGCCCGGATCGCCACCCGCAGCAAGACCTGCACCATCGCCCTCGTGGGCAAGTACGTCAAGCTGCATGACGCCTATCTGTCCGTCATGGAAAGCCTCTACCACGCCGGCTTCGAGAACGACAGCCAGGTGGAGATCAAGTGGGTCGAGAGCGAGGACCTGCCCGATCAGGCAGCCTGCAGGGAAGCCTTTGCGGACGTGGACGGCATCATCGTCCCCGGCGGCTTTGGCGACCGCGGCATCGAAGGCATGATACAGGCCGCACAGTACGCCCGCGAGAACGATGTCCCCTACTTCGGCATCTGCCTCGGTATGCAGATCATGGTCATGGAGTTCGCCCGCCACGTTCTGGGCTACGCCGACGCCAACTCCAGCGAGTTCACCCCCGAGGGTCATCACAACGTCATCGACCTGATGGCCGACCAGCAGGGCAATATCCCCAAGGGCGGCACTATGCGCCTGGGCAAGTACCCCTGCACCGTCCTGCCCGGCACCAAGATGGCCGAGTGCTACGGCCAGAGCGAGATCTGGGAGCGCCACCGCCACCGCTACGAGTTCAACAACGACTACCGTCAGGAGATGCAGGACGCCGGTCTGGTCATCTCCGGCACCAGCCCCGATGGCCGCCTGGTGGAGACTGTGGAGCTGCCGGGCCGCGACTTCCACCTCGGCGCACAGTTCCACCCCGAGTTCAAGAGCCGTCCCAACCGCGCACATCCCCTGTTCAAGGGCTTCATCGCAGCGGCGCTGAAGTTCAAGAAGGGCAAGATGGGGCGCTGACCCTCGCTAAAGCCTCTCCCTCTGGGAGAGGTGTCACCGAAGGTGACGGAGAGGGCAAGCCCGTAGCGAAAGAGCCGCCGCACAGCGATAGGCAGGCTCTTTGTCAGAGCGATAGTATCGCAGTATAAGAGCTGTTTGGCAGCATCCTTGCCCTCTCAGGCGCTTCGCGCCAGCTCCCCCAGAGGGGGAGCCTCTGGCGTGCCGGTCAGCTTTCGTCTGGACGAGCGAAGCACAATATCTCGGAAACGGTAGTGCTCCGCTGTCCAGGGCAGCGGCAGCTTGACAAGGTGCGTTGTCCAGAAGCTGCTGCCCTCTGTAGCAAGGCCCGCCCTTTTGCGCCATATCGGACCTCGGGCGTCCAGTAGGAAGTGGCCCGGCCTGCCAAGGGCTCCCCTACTAGGGGAGCTGTCTGCGAAGCAGACTGAGAGGTTCTACCGGTAAAGCGCTCTTAAAACGCCGCATAGAACGGCTCGCTCACTGCCACCTTCGCCATGCCGCGGGTCAGCTCCTGCAGCTGCGTCAGCAGCGGCCCTTCGGTATGCTCCGGCATCTGCCAGCGGAGGGTGACTTTATCGGTGAACTCCGGTTCGGCCAGCTTGCCGCCCGCCGCCCTGATGAGCAGGTCTGCCCGCTCATAGAGGCCGTAGTCCACCGTCACATCCAGCGCCACCACGCTGCGCACCGTCACCACCTCGGCGGCTTCCAGTGCGCGGGACGCGGCGGTCGTATAGGCCCGGACGAGGCCGCCGGTCCCCAGCAGCACGCCGCCGAAGTATCGTGTGATGACCACGATGAGGTCGGTCAGTCCGCTGTGCTGCAAGACCTCCAGGGCAGGCGTACCCGCTGTCTTAGCCGGTTCGCCGTCGTCGGAATAGCGCTCCCGGCTCCCCTCCCGCAGGCGGTAGGCATAGACATTGTGGCGGGCGGTGCGGTTGGCCGCGCGCACCTGCTCGAGGAAGGCCACGGCCTTTTCTTCGCTGTCTGCAAAGGAGAGCTGCGCAATGAAGCGGCTCTTCTTCTCTTCGTATTCTCCGATGGCTGTTCCCCGGATGGTGCGGTAATCCTCCACGCTGGATCCTCCTGCTGTGTTTCTATATAAGATAAGTATAGCATAAATCGGCGCAAAGAAAAAGCCCGCCCGTGCCAGCAGCACAGACGGACTCATTTCTTATTCTTTCCGTTCAGCGGATCTCGATGCCCAGCTTGAACTTCAGGTTGCCCAGCACCTTCTTGACGGTGCGCTCCACCTGCTCGTTGGAGACTTCGGCAGCGGGGTCAGAGAGGGTCAGGGAGAAGGCCATGCTCTTCTTGCCCTCGCCAAGGTTTGCGCCGCGATAAATATCGAACAGTTTGACCTCCGTGATGAGGGGGCTTGCTTTCTTGATGGTCTCTTCGATGTCGCCGCAGGCCACAGCCTCGTCGCAGACCAGAGCCAGGTCACGCTTGACAGCGGCGTAGGGGCTGAGGGGCTTATAGCGCAGCTCACCCTCGACGCAGGACATCAGAGCCTCATAGTCCAGCTCGCCCAGATAGATGTTCTGGCTGTCCTTCTGCTCCTTGGCGATCTCCAGCTCCGCGTTGATCTCGTTGGCCAGCTTGCCGAAGACGCCCAGACGCTTGCCGTTGCAGTAGACGGCGGTGCTGATGCCGGGGTGGAGCCAGCTGGTGGTCTCACGCTGATAGGTGAAGGTCAGGTCAAAGCCCTCCGCCAGTCCTTCCAGAGCGCCCTTGACAGTGAAGAAGTCCTCTTCGGGGCCGAAGGCACCGATGCAGAGGGTCTGGCGCTCGTGGGGATGCTCGTTGATGGGCAGCTCCTTGGCGAGGTAGACGGGAGCCATCTCGAACAGACGGCCCTCAGCGTTGCCCTTCTTGAGGTTGTCCACGATGACGTTCAGCATGGACGGAGCCAGCAGGGTGCGCATGACGGACAGGTTCTCGCTGATGGGGTTCAGGATGCGGATGGCCTTGCGGGCCTCATCCTCCGCCGGGATGTGGAGCATATCGAACTCGGCATTGGAATAGAAGGCCAGCGTGGAAGCCTCATAGAAGCCCTGTGCGGCCAGCAGACGCTTAGTCTTGAGCTGCTGCTTCTGCTCGTAGTTCAGACCGCCGTTGGTGACAGCGGCAGTGTTCAGGAAGGTGGGTACGATGTGGTCATAGCCGTACTCACGGATGACTTCCTCGGCCAGGTCGGGGAAGCTCTCCACATCCTCGCGGTAGAGGGGTGCGGAGACGTCCCAGCTGCCGTCGGCCTGCACGTCCACGGTGAACTCAAGGCGCTTGAGGATGTCGATCATGGTCTGGTCCGGCACGGTGATGCCCAGCACGCCGCAGATCTTGGCCGGGGTGGTGACGATGTGCTTGCGCTCGAGAGGACGGCCATCGGTCAGATCGTATTCCAGCGTGGTGATGTCGCCGCAGTCCAGCTCCTGGATGAGGTGCAGGGCGCGGGCAAGGCCCAGCTCGGGAGAGTGGCGGTCAACGCCCTTCTCGTAGCGGGCGGAAGAGTCGCTGTTCTGGCCCAGAGCGCGGCTGGTCTTGCGGACGGAGTCGCGGGCGAAGGTAGCGCACTCGAAGAGCAGGCTGGTGGTGTTGTCGTCCATGCCGGAGTTTGCACCGCCCATGATGCCGGCCAGAGCGACCGGCTTCTCTGCGTCGCAGATGACCAGATTGTTGGGGTTCAGGGTGAACTCCTTCTCATCGAGGGTGGTGATCTTCTCGCCTTCCACGGCGCGGCGGACGGTGATGCTGCGGCCGGCGACCTTGTTCAAGTCGAAGGCGTGCATGGGCTGGCCCATCTCCAGCAGGGTGTGGTTGGTGATATCGACCACATTGCTGATGGAGCGCAGGCCGCACAGAGCCAGATGGCGCTTCATCCAGCGGGGAGACTCGCTCATCCGGATATTGCGGACGTAGTGTGCCATGTAGCGGGGGCAGAGGTCCGGAGCCTCCACCTTCACGCTGATCGGCTCGTCGGCGTCGCAGACGGTGTTGTAGTCCATGGCGGGCATGTGCAGAGGCTTGCCGAGGATGGCGGCCACCTCGCGGGCGATGCCCAGCACCGACTGGCAGTCGGGACGGTTTGCGGTGATGGAGATGTCGAAGATGTAGTCATCCAGACCCACCACGGGGGCGATGTCGGTGCCGGGGACGGAGTCCTCGGGCAGGATGAGCAGGCCGTAGACCTCAGAGCCCGGGAACAGGTCATCGTTCAGGCCCAGCTCCTCGCCGGAGCAGAGCATACCGTTGGACTCGACGCCCTGCATCTTGCGGGCCTTGATCTTGATGCCGCCGGGCAGGGTGGAGCCGTCCAGAGCGGCAGGCACGCAGTCGCCCAGCTTCATGTTCGCCGCACCGGTGCTGATGCGGATGTCGTGGCCATACTCGCCGCAGTCCACGACGCACTTGGTCAGATGGGTGCCTTCCTGAGGCTCCATCTCCACGATCTTGCCCACGACCACCTTGCTGATGCCGGCGTCCAGCGGGATGAGTTCCTCGACTTCAAAGCCGCAGGAGAAAAGCTTTTCTTCAAGCTCCTGTGCGGTAACGTCAATATCGACGAATTCTTTTAACCAACTGAAAGGTACTTTCATTGTTTGCTCTCTCCCCTCTTATTCGTGGAACTGCTTGAGGAACTGCAGGTTGTTCTCAAACATCAGGCCGATGTTGTTGATGCCGTACTTCAGCATGGCGATGCGCTCGATGCCGATGCCGAAAGCAAAGCCCGAGTACTCATCCGGGTCGATGCTGCAGTTCTCGAGGACTTTGCGGTTGACGACGCCGCCGCCCAGCACCTCGATCCAGCCGGTGTGCTTGCACAGGGGGCAGCCCTTGCCGTGGCACTCGAAGCAGCTCACGTCCACCTCGACGCTGGGCTCCGTGAAGGGGAAGTAGGAGGGACGCAGGCGGGTGCGGGTGTCGGCACCGAACAGCTTCTGCACGAAGGTGTTCAGAGCGCCCTGCAAATCGCCCAGCGTGATGCCCTTATCCACGACCAGACCTTCCATCTGGTGGAACATGGGGCTGTGGGTAGCGTCGGAGTCAGAGCGGAAGACGCGGCCCGGGATGAGCACCTTGATGGGAGGCTTCTGGCTGTCCATGGTGCGGATCTGGCCGCCGGAGGTCTGGGTGCGGAGCAGGAACTCATCGGACAGGTAGAAGGTGTCCTGCATATCGCGGGCGGGATGGTCCTTCGGGACGTTCAGGCGGGTGAAGTTGTGGTCGTCGTCCTCGATCTCGGGGGACTCTGCCACAGCAAAGCCCATGCCCGAGAAGACGTCGATGATCTGGTTGGTGACGAGGGTCAGGGGGTGCAGACCGCCCACGGCGCGGGTCTTGGCGGGCAGGGTGATGTCCACCGTCTCGGCGGCGTTGCGGGCAGCAAGCTCAGCCTGCTTCACCTTGTCGGCAGCGGCGTCATACTCGGCCTGGACCCTGGCCTTCAGTTCGTTGATGATCTTGCCCATGGCCGGCCGCTGGTCGGGGGCGACCGAGCGCAGCTCCTTCATCAGGGCGGGGATCTTGCCGTTCTTGCTCAGATATTCCTGCCAGAAAGTTGCCAGCGTTTCTTTGGAAGAGACCTGGCCCAGGCTCTCTTCGGCCTGCTTTGCCAGCTCGTCGATCATTGCTTGCATGGATGTTCTCTCCTTCTCATTCGTGTTGTTCAGCGGACAGCAAAAAAGCCCCGTCCCCTGCCCCGGCCTCCTGAAAGGCCCGGCAAAAGGGACGAAGCTCATAAAATTCACAGCTCCGCGGTACCACCCGGTTTCCGCCCGGCTCTTTCGCAAGCCGCACGGCGCTCAAAACGCCGTAACGGGGCGCACCGTCCGGCCCTACTGTCGTTCAGGCCGACCGCTCGGGAGCGAACTTCAGCCTGCGCCCGCGCGGAAGCCCTCTCAGCCGGTGAAGCTTCTCTCTTTGCTGCGGTGCGCCTGCCTACTCTCTCCGTCGCTGCGTTTGGAGTATTCAGGTCGTGGTCATTTTGATAACCGAGAATCATCTTATCACATTTTGGGGCGGTTTGCAAGGGCATCCGCCATTTTTCTGCTTACGGCATCTGTTGACGCCGCCTCTTCCTACGATTATAATAAAGACAGAAAGGGGGCGATTTCATGAATACCCAGCAGGCACTTCTCAGCAACGAAGCCAATTATACTGTGTTCCGGTTTGGTGACAAGACCATCCGCTTCCGCGCCCCTTATTCTCTGGAACGCTACACCGGTATTCAGGAGTGGGACCACGGCTATCTGGTCGTCCTTGCAAAATATCGCCACGACCCGAACCCCGAGGAAGAATATATCGACCTTGTTCCTATCCTGAAAAATCTGTATTTTGACCCGGATGAATTTCTTGCCCCCATCAAAGGAGTGAAGCTTGCAAATGGTTAATGTTCAACAAGTGGCAGACGCCGCCGATATGATCGTGAACGGCTATGCATTCAGCCGCTGCCCGGAGGGCTTCCGGGTGCTGAATCTGAACCGCCCCGACCGGGCTGTTGTCTTTTCTCCTGCCGCCGAAGTCCTCGAAACCAGCATGGACGACATTGAGATCCAAATCGTCCGGGGCTATCTCGAGAAAAACCGTGCGTTGCTGGAGGACTGAGATGCCGAAGTATTATGAGTTCAAGATTGCGGGATATTACCTGTACTTTACGTCATACTGCGTCATCGAGTGCATGCATGTCCACGCCAGCGACCGTAGACTTACCGAGGCCGGTTCCGCAAAGTTTTTTGTCCGGGACAATGGCGATACTGTCTTGCAGGAGCGCGGCATCCTGACCGACCGCGAAATCAGCAAGATTCAAAAATTCATCAAGCAGAACTATCAGGAGATGTACCTGAAATGGTCTGCTTACAGTGAGCAGGGATTCTACAACAAGAAATGACTCTTGTCTTTTCCCTGCTCCGATGTTATACTGAGCTCAACGCTTTACGGAAAGGAGGGTACACCTGCGATGGGTTGGAACGGCTGCGTTTTCTTCAAAAAAGGAAACCCCTAAGCTTTTTCGGCTCGAAGTGTACCCTTTTATAGCCCTCCCGGTCTGCTTGAGGTATTTTATATCGCCAGCAGCCGGGCCTCGCTGTGGCAGGGAAGGTCCTTTCAGCAGAGCGTGGAGCATGATCTATGCGCCCCGCAGCTTTGCTATGGGGCGCTTTTGTTTTGCCCTGAAAATTTATAAAAGGGTGCGCCATTCATCGACAGCTTTCTGCTACCAGAATAGGCTGTCCTTCGTACAACCTCTCAGTCTCGCATGCGCTCGACAGCTCCCCTTGTAGGGGAGCCTCTGGCGAAGAGATAAAGTTTCCCGTCATGCCAAAGCCTCCCCTCGGTAGGGGAGGTGGCATCGCGCAGCGATGACGGAGAGGTTTACTCATGAAAGGGTGTTCCCCCATGAATCATAAACTCAACCTGAAAAAGCAGCTTGCCTGCATCTATACCAACAACTTCTTCTCCGGCCTGCGCATCACCGACGCCGTGTGGGTGGCGCTGCTGGCCGCACGGGGCTTCTCGCTGTGGGAGATCGGCGTTGCCGAGAGCGTGTTCCACATGGTCAGCCTCACCTTTGAGGTGCCGAGCGGCATGGCGGCTGACCTGCTGGGCCGCAAAAAGACCCTCGTGGCCGGCGGGGTCTGCATGGTGCTCTCCAACCTTCTGATGGCCTTTGCGCCGGACCTCTTTTTCATCTGCCTGGCGATGGCGCTGAGCGCACTGGCCAACGCCATGTTCTCCGGCACCGCCTCGGCCCTGACTTACGACAGCCTCAAGCAGTGCGGACGGACAGACGACTACCTCCGGGTCTCCGCCAACTGCTCCCAGCTCTCCATGCTGGCCACGGCTGTGGGGTCCCTCGCCAGCACGCTGGAACGGTTTCTCCGCTTTTCCGGTTTCTACCTGCTGAGCGCCGCCTTTGAAGGCACTGCCGCTGCCGCCACCGCCCTGATGACCGAGCCCATCGTCACCGAAACGCAGGCCCGCCGGGAAAAGCAGACCTTCCGCGACCTGCCCGGCCAGCTCGCGCGGCTGGCACGGGACAGCATCACCGCTCTTCGCGCCACCCCGCTGGCGGCAAAGCTCATCGTCTCCGCCGCCGTCCTCTGCATCCCCAGCTACCTGACCAAGATGTTCGTCCAGCAGCGGCTCGTCGAGCTGGGCTGGCCCACAGCGCTGCTGTTCGTGCCGATGCTGCTGAGCGGGTTTGCCTCCATGCTGGGCGTTGAAGCGGCCCGGCGGCTCCATCCGAAGAGCCTGCGGCGGTTTTACGCCGTCTGCGCCCTGCTCTGCGGCGGGGGCTGCGCGCTGGTGGGTGCCGCCCCGGTGCTGGGCTGCCTCTTCGGCTGTATGCTGGTACAGGGCGTCATCGACGCCTACCTCCTGCACGAGGACCAGAAGCTCAACGATGTCATCCCCAGCGACCAGCGTGCCACCCTCATCAGCGTGGACGGCATGGTCTACAGCCTGCTCATGATACCCGCCAGCCCCCTCGTGGGCGCGGTGGGCGACGCCTTCGGGCAGGCCGGTGCGGGCCTTGCCGTGCTGGGCGTCCTCGTGGCGCTGACCGGCGCGGCGGCGCTTGGCCGGAAGACGCGCGCCTCCTGAGCAAAAAACGCACTGCCGGGTTTCTTGACAGATGTCCGGCAATGCGCTATAATAACGATAGAAAAGGCACTGTGACAAGCGGTTCGGCCTCTTCAAGGGTTTAGATTTCTTTTCCGAAACCGTCACCTTGGCAGAGGTGGCGGTTTTACCTTTTGGTTCGCAGTGTGAACGTGAGTCCAAACAAGTGAAACGTCAAAGTAATCGGCATCTTCTCACCTCCTTTCGGAAGTGAGAGACCAAACCGCCTGCCGTATGTACAGTGCCTTACCGCCTTGCGGCGGCAGTATCAGTGTATCATAAACGCTGACAGAAAACAAGAAAATCCCCCACGAAAGTGGGGGATTTCCTGTTTCTACTCGTTTTTACTTACTCAGCAGCTCCTCCACCATCGCGTCCATCTGCGCCTCAGCGGCGGCGTTGGAAGCAGAGCGGAGGGTGACGACGGTGTCGCAGACGGTGATGTTCTTCATGCCGTCCAGCTCGGCGCGCATGAGCTTTGCGGCCATGGGCGCCCAGGTGCCGTTCTCCATCAGGGCGATGGTGCGGCTCTGGAAGGCCTTGGTCTTGAGGTGGGTCAGCAGATTCTCCATCGGCGGGAAGAGGAAGCCGTCATAGGTGGCGCAGGCCAGAACGGTCTTGCCGCAGCGGAAGGCTTCGGTGACGGCGTAGGAGACGTCGGTGCGGGTCAGGTCCATCTCCACCACCTTAGCACCCTTGGCGCGGAGCTTTTCGGCCAGAATGTGGGCGGCGGCGCGGGTGTGGCCGTGGATGGAGGCACTGGCGACCAGCACCTTCTCCGGCTCTTCGGCCTTGTAGCTGGACCACAGATCGTAGTAGTTCAGGTACTTGCCAAGGTCGCCGGTGAGGACGGGGCCGTGGAGCGGGCAGATGGTCTTGATGTCCAGCGCAGCGGCCTTTTTCAGCAGAGCCTGCACCTGCGGGCCGTACTTGCCCACGATGTTCAGGTAGTAGCGGCGGGCCTCGCTGGCCCAGTCGGCCTTCTCGTCGAACTTTGCCACCGCGCCGAAGCGGCCAAAGCCGTCGGCGGAGAAGAGGACTTTTTCGGTGGACTCATAGCTCACCATGACCTCGGGCCAGTGGACCATGGGCGCGAACACGAAGGTCAGGGTGTGAGCGCCCAGCGAAAGGCTCTCGCCGTCCTTCACGACGACGCGGCGCTCCTTGGCGATGGCCTCTGCGCCGAAGAACTGCTCCATATACTGGAAGGTCTTGGCGTTGCCCACCACCTGCATCTCGGGGTAGAGGGCGGCGAGGCGGGCCATATTCGCGCTGTGGTCCGGCTCCATGTGGTGGACGACGAGGTAGGCGGGCTTCTCCCCTGCCAGCGCCTCGGTGACGTTTGCCATCCACTCGTCGGTAGCGCGGTCGTCCACGGTGTCGAGGATGGCGATCTTCTCGTCCCGGATGACGTAGGAGTTGTAGCTGATGCCGGTGGGGACCGGGTACTGGCTCTCAAACAAATCGATGGTGGTATCGTCCACGCCCACGCCCAGAATGGCGCTGCTGATGTTCTTTACGCTCATAAGCACATTTCCTCTCTGTTATCTTGTGTATGGTCTGCCATGACTGGCAATTATTTCAGGAAACGTTCTCAGTATAGCACAGTCTGCCGCCTTCGTCAACTATTTATCAGGCCGGATGGCCGAATGACGTTCTACTGCGGTAGATTATGTGGCAAAGTGACAAAATAATAATATAGATACGTTATATTTCCCCACTTTGCCAACTTGGCAAAGTGCTCATATCTGGCAAAGTGGTCAGTTTGCCAGCTCAGGCCAGTTTGCCACCCTGGCAAAGTGCATTTTTAGCTGTCACTACGTCAATATTCTCCCACTTTGCCAGATGTCTCGCTGGTCTCAGAGAGTGCTTTCGGCAGCTCGTTCATGTCGTCTATCTCCAAGAGGGCGCTGGCGCTGGCCTCGTCGAGGCTCTGGACGCTGCGCAGCTTCCGGCTGATGGCCCGGCTGCGGACGCCGATGAGCTGGTCCAGCTCTTCGTCGGTCTGGCGCAGACGCTGCTGCATCTTGGCGAGGCCCTGCCCGAACTTGTCGAACTCCGTCTTCACCGCGCCCAGCAGCTGCCAGACCTCGCCGGAGCGCTTCTGGATGGCGAGGGTCTTGAAGCCCATCTGCAGGCTGTTCAGCAGGGCCGCCATGGTGCTGGGGCCTGCCACGTTGACCTGATAGTCCCGCTGCAGGACCTCCAGCAGCCCCGCGTTCACCACCTCGGCATACAGGCCCTCAAAGGGCAGGAACAGGATGCCGAACGCCGTGGTATAGGGCGGCTCGACGTACTTTTCCCGGATGTCTCTGGCCTCGCCGCGGAGCACCAGCTCGAGGGCGTGGCGGGCATCCTCCACGGCCTGCGCGTCGCCGGAAGCGTAGGCGTCCTGTAAGTGGGCGTAGGTGTCGCCGGGGAACTTGGAGTCGATGGGGAGCCAGACGCTGCCGCCGTCTGCGCCCGGCATCCGGATGGCGTATTCCACCCGCTGGGTGCTGCCCGGGATGGTGGCGACGTTGGTGTCATACTGCTCCGGGGCGAGGATCTCTTCCAGGATCGCGCCCAGCTGGATCTCGCCGAGGATGCCGCGGGTCTTGACGCCCGAGAGCACCTGCTTCAGTCCGCCCACGTCGGCGGCGAGGGACTGCATCTCGCCAAGGCCCTTGTACACCTGCTCGAGCTGCTGGTTGACGGCCTTGAAGCTTTCCGTCACCCGCTTCTGCAAAGCGTCCTGAAGCTGCTCGTCCACCGTGTGGCGTATCTCGTCCAGCTTGCGGGTGTTCTCAGCCTGCAATGCCGTCATGCTCTCGACCATGGCGCGGCGCAGCTGCTCCATCTGCTGGTTGTTGGCCTGCTCGAGGCTCTGCAGACGCCGCTCCAGGATGCGCTGCTGGCTGTCCTGCCCCTGGCCGAGGGTGGTGCTCATGCTCTGCACAGCCGTCTGCAGCGTCTCGCTGACGCTGCGGATGGCGGCGTAGTTCTGCTGGGCGATGGCGTCCTGACGGGCGTTGAACTCTCTGGCCTGAGCGGCCAGCTGCTCTTCGAGCCAGTCTTTCAGCTCTTCGCAGTCGGCTTCGTCCAGCCCGCCGGTGGGGCGTCCGCTGCGGAAGAGCAGCAGCGCCATCATCAGGCAGATGGCCACCAGCAGGACGGTATACAGCATTGCGAGAAATTCCATTTATTCTACTTCCTCAAACTTCAAAACTTCTTTGGTGGTCACGGTATCGTCACCGTACAGGCCCACGCCGTCGGCCTCCATCTCGCCGCTCTGGTTGTCATAGGGGTCGCTGCGGAAGCCCAGCATCGGCGGGTCAAAGGGCGCTTCAAAGGCGCTGTTTGCCACCATGCGGCCCGTATCCAGACTGCCGAAATAGTGGCGGCGGAGCACTTCATCGCCCCGGCGGGCCATGGAGGCACCGTAGGAGCAGTCGGCATACATCCAGCCCCTGGGGGCGACGTAGAACCGCGCCCAGTCGTGACAGCCCGCATCCCCCGGGGCCACTGCAAAGCCGCTCTCCCACCGGGCCGGGATGCCCGCGATGCGGCAGAGGGTGATGAAGGTCAGCGCCATGATGCCGCAGTCTCCCCGGCGGCTGCGGGCGCAGTTCTCGGCGATGGACTCATGGACAAAATAGGACGGCTGGAAGTGATACCGGACGTTCAGGGTGACATAATCGTAGATGCGCTTCGCCTTCTCCGCCGGGCTGGCGATGCCCTCGGTGAGCTGAGCCGCCAGCGCCCGCAGGTAGGGCGTAAAGACGATGTGGGGCGCTTCCTCGCCGGTGCAGAAGTCCGGCTGCTCCGGGTCGGGCGTGAAGGAAAGCGGGTCGGCATAGACCGCCGTCTCCCGGTAGCTGTACTCGGCCCCGAAGGTGCGGTTCTCGGTCAGGTCGGCCTCCCAGCAGACGGTGCGCTGGGGCGCGTCCTCGGCGGCGATATGGCCGGGCGTCTCGGTGAAGCGGTCCAGCGTGATATGGCTCTGGGGCGGGCAGGCGGCAGGCAGGGCCAGCCATGCCCGGACGTGGACGGCGTCTCTGCCCTCGGCTTTCGCCTTTTCCAGCGCGGCGGCGAAGGCTTCGTCGGACATCCGGATGCTGGTGCGGAGGGTGATGTCGGCGCTGGCGCTCCCCTCCCGCTCCATCTTCTCGTGGAGGCGGTGGCGCTCTTCGTTCTTGTTGTTGGGGGCGTCCGGCATCAGCTTCCGGGCGGCGAGGTCGGCGTGGGTGGCCAGCAGCGTCTCGGCGAACCGGGCCTGATACCGCTTCTCCCCTTCCACGAACCGCCAGTCCATCCGGCCCTCCCAGTCGAGCTTCTTAAATTCCTCTGCCGTGAAGTCCCTGACCCGCTCCTGCATCCGGGCGATGGCCTCGGCTTCCGTCCAGCAGTATTCCCCGGGCAGCCGGCGCATGATCTCCTTCTGGACAGTCAGGGCCTCCCGCAGGGCGTCCACACCGTGGGGCGTGGGGTTCTCGGGCGGGACATACCCCTCCGGCGGGGCGATGCCGTTGGACGCCGGGCCGTTCTGGGTCTTTGTCCAGTCCTCGGCCAGCAGCCGGTCGATGCGGGCGATGGCCTCCTGATAATATCCGGCCGCCTTCAGCCGGGCGATGTCGTCGGGCAGGCCCACATTCAGGCTGCGGACAGCTTCATTCCAGTCGTACATATTCTTTTCCTCCTGTTATTCCGAAACGCTCTGCCAGAACTCGGCAGCACGTTCCACCCAGCCCTCGGCGTCCGTCCCCACGCCGATGCCGATGCCATGTTTGGCGTTGTCGTAAACTTCCACCCGGTTGGGGACGCCGCTGGCTTCCAGTGCCTTTGCAAGGGTCGGCCCCTGCAGGGGGTAGACGAAGGCTTTCAGCATGGTGTCATTCCTGCCGTACCACAGGAAGGTGGGCGGATAGTCCGGCGTCACGAGCTTCGAGACGGTGTAGGAATAGTAGCGTCTTTCCAGCCGGTCGGTATCCATCAGGAGATGGTAGGCAGGCTTTGCCCCAAGGAAGTTGTTGATGGGGTAGACCAGCAGCAATACGCCGGGCTTCGGCACACCGTAGCGGCCCCAGCCCTTTTCCTCATTGCCGAAGACGCCTGCGAGCTGTCCGCCGGAGGAGTAGCCCAGCAGGGCGTAGTCTTCCGTGGAGACGCCGAAGGTGTCGGCATTGTCCATCACAAAGCGGATGGCCCGGGCCAGGTCTTCCAGCGGAGCGTCGTCCCCGGCCTCCCATCCGATGCGGTAGCGCAGCGAGAAGACGGCATAGCCCCGCTCGTGCAGCTCCCACGCCGTGGACACGCCGCCCCGCAGCTCGCCGCTGTAGTAGAGCGCGTTGCCCGACAGCACGATGGCAAACTTAGCCCCCGGCTGCCGGGCCGGGCAGTAATACAGCTCCGCATGAGCGCGGGCAGGCACGGCGGCGATCTCCTCTTCCGAATAGAGCGGATAGGTCACCCGGGTGCCGTCGTGGTAGACCTGAGCCAGATAGTTCAGGCCCGCTGCGCAGGCTTCGGCGGAGGTCTTGCCGACCACCTCGGCCAGCGTCTCGTCGTCGCGGCTGGTGGAGAGCCTTTCGCAGTCCCGCTCCCACACGTAGGTATATGTATAGAGGCCGCTGGCCTTGATGTCGGGGTCGTCGCGTATCTCCTTCATGGTGGTCTGGGGGGTGATGCTGGCTGCTGAGGCCGGGACGGCGAGGACACCGAGCATCAGCACAGAGGCAGCGATTCGTTTCCAATCCATCTTCATTTCTCCTTTTTCAGAGCAGCCTTCATTGCATTTTTCGGCAAAGAGGTCTATAATAGTCCCTGCCCTGAACGGGTATTTATCGCAATTTTCAAAAATAGTGCCTATCAAAATGGCATATTTGCGATATGCAGTTTGCGGATGTTGCTTGTGCATTAAAAACGCAAGCTGCTATACCCTATTGTATCACAACGGTGATGATTGTCAAAAAATTTCTGCCCGGGAGGGAGCCTTGTCATGCTGACCAATTACCACACCCACACCACCCGCTGCGGTCACGCCGAAGGCACCGAGGAGGAATACATCCTCACGGCCCTGCGCTGCGGCTACAAGGTGCTGGGGTTTTCTGACCACACCCCCTGGGCCTACGCGACGCCGGGCTTCGTCAGCCGCATCCGGATGCTGCCCTCCCAGCTGGACGATTACGTCCTGACCCTGCGCGGGCTGCGGGAAAAATATGCCGACAAGCTCCACATCCGCATCGGCCTCGAGGCGGAGTATTTCCCGGCCTATCTGGGCTGGCTCAGGGAAGAGACGGAGCGGCTGGACATCGAATATCTCATCCTCGGCTGTCACTACGACACCACCGACGAGCAGGACGCCAGAGCCAGCCGCTTCGGCGGCAGCACCTCCACGGCCCACGGCAGGCGGTATGCCGAACAGGTGGTGGAAGCGCTGGAAACGGGGCTTTACCGGTATCTGGCCCACCCCGACCTCTTTTTGAACCGGGTGACGGCCTTCGACGCCGACGCCGAGAAGGCCTGCCGGGACATCTGTGCCGCAGCGGCGCGGCTGGACATCCCCCTCGAGTACAACATGGCCGGACTGACTTTGCAGGACCGTCCCGACGGCTCTCTGGGCTACACCCGGGACGAGTTCTGGCGCATCGCGGCGGAGTACCCCGTCAAGGCCATCGTGGGCTGCGACGCCCACGCCCCCTCGGAGCTGGACGTCGTCCCCGCCATCGAGGAAAAGAAAGCCTTCCTGCACAGCCTGGGCATCCCGGTGCTGGACACCCTGCCGGGGCTGGAATAAGCGGTCATTGCGCGGGCGGGCTGCATCTGCTATACTGAGATAAGAGGAATGATGCAGGGCGCATTGGGGCGCTCTGCCGGGAAAGAATATCATGAGCAATATCACCATCCGGCCCATGGAGCCGGAAGACTGGGACGCTGTGTCCAAGATCTATTCAGAGGGCATCGCCACGGAGCACGCCACCTTCCAGACCGCCTGCCCGCCCTACACGGCGTGGGACGCCTTTCACATCAAAGAATGCCGCCTCGTCATTCTGGACGGCGGCGAGCTGGCCGGTTGGGCCGCACTGCGGCGGGTAGACCCCCGCTGGTGCTACCGGGGCGTGGCCGAGGTGAGCATCTACGTCGGCGAGAAGTTCCGGGGCCGGGGCCTCGGCTCCCGCCTGCTGACGGCCCTCTGCGAGGAGTCGGAAAAAGAGGGCTACTGGACCTTACACTCCACCGTTTTGCAGGACAACACCGCCAGTCTCGGCCTCCATACGAAGTGCGGCTTCCGGGTGGTGGGGCGGCGGGAGCGCATCGCCCGGGACTGTCATGGCCGCTGGCTGGACACCTACCTGATGGAGCGCCGCGCCAAAGCCGACGAGCCTGTGGGGTACAAGAAGCTATAACGGATTTTTTCTCCGGAAGCGTCCTAGCCCTCTCAGTCACCTTCGGTGACAGCTCTCCCAGAGGGAGAGCCTCTGGCGGGCCGGTCAGGCCCACGCGGAACGAGCAAAGTTGGGTTTTATCGTAAACAGTAGTGCCCTGCTACAGAGGGCAGCAGCTTCGGGACAATATCCCTTGTCAAGCTGCTGCTAATCTCTGTAGCAGGGCACTATTTTTTGCGTCATATTGAGCTTTCAGCGGTCAGCGGAAAGTGGCCCGACATGCCAATGGCTCCCCCTTTGGGGGAGCTGGCATCGCGCAGCGATGACTGAGAGGGCTACCACTCGTTCTCCCCGGCATCCGTATCGGCCACCCGGGTGCGCTGGAACATACTTTCCAGCACGGCGCAGTATTTGTCGGCCAGGCAGACGATGACCGCCTCCCGGCAGGTGGGAATATGGCGGAAGGTCAGGGGCCACATATGGCTCGAGATGATGTTCTGCTCTTTTCTGGTGATGGCGAAGCAGCGCTCGGCATTGACGCAGGCAGAGCCGGGATGAGCAAAGCCGTGCATCTCGAACAGGCGGCGCAGGCCCCGGAAAGAGCTGCGCTTGTGCCAGTCGTAGAGATAGAAGTCATGGAGGAAGGCCCCCACGGCCAGCGACGTCTCATCCGCGCCCAGATGGAAGCGGCGGTTGAGCCAGAAGCTCACCAGCACCACATTCTTGCAGTGCTGGTAGGTGGTCACGTCGCCGTGCTGGATAAATTCCCGCATCCGCTGCACTTCGGGGTGCTGGTCATATCGGGCCAGAATGGCGGTGAGGCGCTGGCGCTCCGTATCAGAAAGCTGCATTGAAAAGTTTCCTTTCATAAAGAGGTCAGCTTCTCAGCTGCACCGGGTTGGAATTGCCGAAATTCTCGGCCTCGGTGGGGTTCGTGCGCTTGAGGCTCATGTCCACGAGGTACTGCTTGCCGTCGCCCAGCTCCTCGAGCTGTGCCAGTTTTGCCTTGGCGGATGCTTCGTCCGGGTACCACTGGATGAGGAAGAAATTCTCCGCCTCCACGCCGTAATACAGCCACTGGCCGTCGGCCCGGAGCAGGTCGTCCAGATGGTCTACCTCGTCGCCGTCGGTCAGGCCGAGGCCCTCTTCCGCGTAGACGTTTTCCGGCTCCACCTGCAGCACTTCGATGACCTGAATGGCGCTCTGCAGATATTCGTCCTGCGCGATGCTCTTGTCGGAGAGCTCCCAGCCCGTCAGGAATGCCTGCATCAGCAGGTCTTTGACCGAGATCTTCTTTTCCATGTATGTTTCCTTCTTCCTCGTTTGTTTCCGCTGACCAGTATACGCTCAAATCTTGGGCAGGTCAACCATAAATTTATGAATTTTTTGTAGGAATGTCCAAATTCAGTTCCGTTCGAACCCAAACGTCTCCCCCAGCCACTCGAGGCAGAGAGCCACCCAATGGGCGCGGTGAGGGTCGGCGGCATCCACTTCGGCGGTGCTGATGCTGGTGCCGTGAGCGCCCTTCTCGAACAGATGTGCCTCGCACGGCACGCCCGCCCTCCGCAGGGCGGCCAGCAGGAGAAGCGTGTTCTCCACCGGAACGGTCTTATCCTCCATGGTATGCCAGACGAAGACCGGCGGTGTGTCGGCGTTCACCTGATCCTCCAAGGTGAACGCCTGCTGCGCGGCAGCATCCTCGCTGCCCGCCAGCTGGACGAAGCTGCCCCGGTGGGCAAACTCCCCTGCCGTGACGACCGGATAGCCCAAAATCACTGCATTGGGCCTCTGCTGGGCCGTCTCGCCCGGAATGTCCAGCACCGCGGCGGACAGGGCCAGATGTCCGCCCGCCGAGAAGCCGCAGACGGCGATCTTATCCGGCAGGATGTGCCACTCTCCCGCATTCTGCCGCAGCAGAGCCAGCGCTTCGTTCAGCTGTCGGAGAGGCCGGTAGTTCTGCGCCCCCTCCCCCACGCTGTAGGTCAGCACGGCGGTGTGATAGCCCGCCGCCGCAAACTGCAGGGCTACCGGGTCGCCCTCCCGGGGGCTGACATGGTTGTAGCCGCCGCCCGGCACCACCAGCACCAAAGGCCGCTGCTTCACGGCGGGCATGGCGTCCAGCGACGCCCGCAGGGAAACCGTCAGCACACCGCCGCCTGCAAGTTCCAGCTCTATCTGCCGCATCCCTCATCCTCCTTATAAACAGGTCTGTCATTCCGGCCCATTATACGGCTTTGGCGCGGGAAAGTAAAGGCGGCTTTTGCCCCGAAAGGAAAGTTTTTTGAACTTTTTATGAAACCCCTTGATTTTTGTCTCTCAGCGGTGTATATTAGCACTCGAAAGTTGTGAGTGCCAAGTTTTCACGAGTGGTTTTCCGCTCCGTGTGCCGGCACTCTCCACAGGCAATTCCTGATGCGACACGCGCCCGGGCAGTTCCGCCGCCGGGACGCTAAAATCTGATAAAAAGAGGTTTTGTATTATGGCGAAAAAAGAATTTCAGGCCGAGAGCAAAAAGCTGATGGACATGATGATCAACTCCATCTACACCAACAAGGAAATTTTTCTGCGCGAGCTGATCTCCAACGCTTCGGACGCCATCGACAAGCTGTATTATAAGAGCCTGACCGACACTTCTGTCGGCATGAACAAAGGCGATTTCCGCATCCTGCTCACCCGCGACAAGGACAGCCGCACCCTGACCATCTCCGATAACGGCATCGGCATGACCCGGGAAGAGCTGGAGCAGAACCTTGGCACCATCGCCCACTCCGGCTCCTTCGACTTCAAGAAGGACAACAAGGACGAGAACATCGACATCATCGGTCAGTTCGGTGTCGGCTTCTACTCCGCCTTCATGGTGGCCGACAAAGTGACGGTCATCTCCAAGGCTTACGGCTCCGACGAGGCCTGGCAGTGGGAGTCCAGCGGTGCTGACGGCTATGAGCTTGAGCCTGCCGAGAAGGAGACTGCCGGTACCGACATCATCCTCCACATCAAGCCCGACACGGAGACCGACAACTACGACAACTTCCTCGACGAGTACGGCATCGCGGCCATCGTCAAGAAGTACAGCGACTATGTGCGCTACCCCATCCAGATGGAGCGCGAAAAGAGCCGTCAGAAGCCCGAACCCGACCCCAAGCCCGACGACTACAAGCCCGACGACTACAAGCCCGAGTGGGAGACCTACACCGAGCTGGAAACTCTGAACAGCATGGTGCCTATCTGGAAGAAGCAGAAGAGCGAAGTCACCGACGAGGAGTATGCAAACTTCTACAAGGATAAGTTTAGCGACTACGCCGGCCCCGCCCGCGTCATCGTGAGCCGCACCGAGGGTACCGCGAACTATAACGCCCTGCTCTTCGTGCCCAGCCACCGCCCCTATGACTTCTACACCAAGGACTACGAAAAGGGTCTGGCTCTGTACGCATCCGGCGTCCTCATCATGGAGAAGTGCGCCGACCTGCTGCCCGACTACTTCAGCTTCGTCAAGGGCATCGTGGACAGCCAGGACCTGAGCCTGAACATCAGCCGTGAGATGCTGCAGAAGGACAATCAGCTCAAGCTCATCCACAACGCTCTGGAAAAGAAGATCAAGAACGAGCTCCACGCCATGCTGGCCAACGACCGCGAGAAATACGAGAGCTTCTGGAAGGAGTTTGGCCGTCAGCTGAAGTTCGGCGCATACTCCGACTACGGGATGCACGCCGAGCTGCTGCGCGACCTGCTGCTGTTCTGGTCTGCCAAGGAGCAGAAGATGGTCACTCTGCAGGAGTACGTGGACAAGATGCCCGCCGAGCAGAAGTACATCTACTTCGCCGCCGGCGACTCCACCGACCGTCTGGCAAAGCTGCCTGCCGCTGAGCTGGTCATGGACAAGGGCTATGACGTCCTGCTCCTGACCGAGGATGTGGATGAGTTCTGCCTGCAGATCATGCGCACCTATCCCCGCAAGGATGCCGAGGGCAAGGACGGCACCGTCGAGTTCAAGAACGTCAACAGCGGCGATCTGGGCCTCGAGACCGAGGACGAGAAGAAGGCCGCCGAAGAGGCTACCACCGCCAACAAGGCTCTGTTCGACGCCATGAAGGACGCTCTGGACGGCAAGGTCAAGGAGGTCAAAGTCTCCACCCGCCTGAAGGACCACCCCGTCTGCCTGTCCGCCGACGGCCCGCTGTCCATCGAGATGGAGAAGGTGCTGTCCAAGCAGCCCGGCAGTGAGGGCGTCAAGAGCGACAAGGTGCTGGAGCTGAACGTCAACCACCCCGTCTTCGCTGTACTGAAAGCCGCACAGGAGGCTGGCGACACCGAGAAGCTCAAGAAGTACAGCGCTCTGCTCTACGCACAGGCACAGCTCATCGAGGGCCTGCCCGTGGATGACCCCGCCGCTTACGCCGAGGCCGTCTGCAGCCTGATGCAGTGATTTTTCCCTGTGTTCCCGGGCCGGAGGGCGCTGCTCCCTCGCCTTCCGCCTGACATCTTAATTTTCTTCCCTTAACAAGAAGGTCGCGCTCCGCTGAAAAAGTGGAGCGCGGCCTTTTCTTTTGCACTGCCTGCCGCAGTAAGGTTTCTCCATATCGCGGCCCGCTCCCCCGCCGGGACGCGGCAGCAGGAAGTTTCGGCGCAGTTACACAATGCTTTCCCGGTTTCGAAAAAACTTTTGTCTCAGTTGTATTTTATCCGAGATTTTTGTTTTGCATCCCCGCCGGACAGCCCCGGAGGGGATTTTTTGCAACTTTTCATTGAGATGCAACAATAACACATGGTTTTTTTTGAACAAATCCTTTACTATAGGATTAGAAGCGGGCTGTATCGCCCACACGAAACAAAAAAGTATCTGTCTGTCAGGAGGAAGATTCCATGATGAAGTCCATTCCCGTATGGAAGCAGGAGCTGTCCGACGGCGTCCACGCCGCGCGCCTCGCCTCCCTGTATTGCTGTGCTCCCGCCGAGACGGCCTCTGAAGCCGCCCGTTACGCCGCCGTGCTGGACGGGCTGGAAAAGACCTTCGGCTCCCACGCTGAGGCCGGCCTTTACAGCGCGCCGGGCCGCACCGAGATCGGCGGCAACCACACCGACCACCAGCATGGCCGGGTGCTGGCCGGCAGCGTGAACATCGACATGATCGCCGCCGCAGCCCCCAACGACAAGAACCAGCTCCGCGTCCAGAGCGAGGGCTATGACCTGTGCGTCATTGATCTGAATGACCTCGAGGCCCGCAAGGAAGAGGAGAACACCACCGCCGCCCTGCTGCGCGGCGAATGCGCCGCCTTCACCCAGCGGGGCGCAAAGCTGGCCGGTCTGGACATTTACATCTCTTCCAACGTGCCGAAGGGCAGCGGCGTCTCCTCTTCTGCCGCCTTTGAGGTGCTCATCGGCGTCATCCTGAACGACTGCTTCATGGCCAAGAAGGTCTCCCCCATCGCCATCGCGCAGATCGGCCAGTGGGCTGAGAACGTCTACTTCGGCAAGCCCTGCGGCCTGATGGACCAGATGGCTTCCAGCGTGGGCAACATCATCACCATCGACTTCGCCAGCCCCGCAAAGCCCGTGGTGGAGCCTGTGGCGGTGGACTTCTCCAAGGCCGGTCTGGCCCTCTGCATCCTCGACTCCGGCGCAGACCACGCCGATCTGACCGACGAGTACGCCGCCATCCCGGCTGAGTGCCGCGCCGTAGCCGCTGTCTGCGGCGGCGAGGTGCTGCGGGATGTGCCGTTCGAGACCTTCCTTGCAAAGCTGCCCGAGTGCCGCAGGCAGTGCGGCGACCGCGCCGTCCTCCGTGCCTTCCACGTCTACGCCGACAATGACCGTGTGGCAAAGCAGGTGGCCGCACTCCACGATGGCGACTTCGGCACCTTCCTCTGCCTCGTGAACGAGTCCGGCCGCAGCAGCTGGGAATATCTGCAGAACGTCATCCCCGCAGGCTACAAGGAGCATCAGGAAGTGGGCGTGACCATCGCTGCCGCCAAGCATCTGCTGGGCGATAAGGGCGCTGTCCGCGTCCACGGCGGCGGTTTCGCCGGCACGGTGCAGGCTTTCGTGCCTGTGGAGATGCTGGATGAGTTCAAGGCCGGTATGGAAGCCATCCTCGGCGAGGGCCGCTGCCACGTCCTGTCCATCCGTCCGGAGGGAGGCGCTGTCCTATGATCTCCACTGCCATCCAGCAGCTCGTCAACTACGGTCTGGACACCGGCCTCATCCTGCCTGACGACGAGATCTACATCCGCAACCAGCTGCTCATGACCATGCAGCTCGACAGCTTCACGGAGCCGGAGGGCGACGTCTGCTACGCCGACCTCGAAAGCATCCTGAAAACGCTGGTGGACGATGCCGCAGCCCGGGGCGTCTGCGACGACAGCCCCACGGCCCGCGACCTCTTCGACACCCGGCTCATGGGTGTGCTGACGCCCCGCCCCAGCATCGTCCGCGCCAACTTCGAAGAGCGGTACGAGACCGACGGCCCCCAGGCCGCCACCGACTGGTTCTACAAGTTCAGCCAGGACACCGATTACATCCGCCGCTACCGCATCAAGCGGGACGTCAAGTGGGTGACCCGGACTCCTTATGGCGACCTCGACATCACCATCAACCTGTCGAAGCCCGAAAAAGACCCCAAGGCCATCGCAGCCGCAAAGCTGGCTCCTCAGAGCGCCTACCCCAAGTGCCAGCTCTGCGTGGAGAACGAGGGCTATGCCGGCCGGCTGAACCATCCCGCCCGGGAAAATCACCGCATCATCCCGCTGACCATCAACGACAGTGCGTGGAATTTCCAGTACAGCCCCTATGTCTACTACAATGAGCACTGCATCGTCTTTAACAACCAGCACACCCCCATGAAGATCGAGCGTGCCACCATCCGCAAGCTGCTGGACTTCGTGTCCCTCTTCCCCCACTACTTCGTGGGCAGCAACGCCGACCTGCCCATCGTGGGCGGCAGCATCCTGAGCCACGACCACTTCCAGGGCGGCCACTACGAGTTCGCCATGGCCAAAGCGCCCATCGAGAAGAAGTGGGTCTTCCCCGGCTTTGAGGATGTGGACGCCGGCATCGTCCACTGGCCCATGAGCTGCATCCGCCTGACATGCTCCGACGACGAGCGCCTTGTGGAGCTGGCCGATCAGATTCTGACCGCATGGCGGGGCTACACCGACGAGAGCTGCTTTGTCTACGCCGAGACCGACGGCGAACCCCACAACACCATCACCCCCATCGCCCGGATGCGGGACGGCAGGTTCCAGCTGGATCTGGTGCTGCGCAACAACATCACCACGCCGGAGCATCCGCTGGGCGTCTATCACCCCCACGCAAAGCTCCACCACATCAAAAAGGAGAACATCGGCCTCATCGAGGTCATGGGTCTGGCCGTTCTGCCCAGCCGCCTGAAAGCCGAGATGACCGATGTGGAAGCCGCCCTCGCGGCCCGCACCCCCGCCGCTGAGTACGGCGAGAACATCCAGAAGCACGCCGAGTGGGCGATGGACATCCTCGCCCGCCATCCGGAGCTGAACGCCGAAAATGTCCACACCATCGTGCAGGACGAGATCGGCCATGTCTTTGCCGAAGTCCTCGCAGACGCCGGCGTCTACAAGATGGACACGGCAGGCCGCGCAGGCTTTGAGCGATTCTTAGCAAGTATCTGAGCATAAAAAGGAATGCCTCCCCGGCGGGGAGGCATTCCTTTTTCGTTTATTGTTTGCCCAGCTGCCAGAACGCAACGGCGCTGGCGGCAGCGACATTCAGCGAATCCACGCCGTGGGACATGGGGATCCTGACCGTGTAGTCGCAGGAAGCGATGGTGCCGGCGGCGAGGCCGTCGCCCTCGGTGCCAAGCACGATGGCAAGCTTCGGCTCTTTTGCAAGCTGCTCGTCGTCGATGCTCACCGAGCGGTCGCTGAGGGCCATCGCGGCGGTCTTGAAGCCGAGGGAGTGGAGGATGTCCATCCCCTTTTCCGGCCAGTCTGCCGGGGTCTCGCCCAGCTGCCCCCAGGGCACCTGGAACACCGTACCCATGCTGACGCGGACGGCGCGGCGGCAGAGCGGGTCGCAGCAGGAAGGGTTGATGAGGACAGCGTCCATGTTCAGCGCCGCCGCCGAGCGGAAGATGGCCCCCACATTGGTGGAGTCCACGATGCCCTCCAGCACGGCCACCCGGCGGGCGTTTTTGCAGAGCTCTTCCACCGGGCGGGGTGCTGGGCGGCGGAAGGCGCAGAGGACGCCCCGGGTCAGCTCAAAGCCGGTGAGCTCTGCCAGCATCTCCCGATTTGCCGTGTACACCGGCGCGTCGCCGCAGCGGCTCAGGATGCCCGCTGCCGGGCCGGTGATCTGCTTGCGCTCCATCAGCAGGGACACGGGCTTGTAGCCTGCGTCCAGCGCCCGGTCGATGACCTTGGGGCTCTCGGCGATGAAGATGCCTTTCTCCGGCTCGAGGCGATTGCGCAGCTGGTTCTGGGTCAGCCGGGCATAAGGGTCCAGCTCCGGCGCGTGGAAATCCGTGATCTCGATGATATTGGGCATACAGAAAGCCCCTCCTTCTCCTGAAAAAAGCTGTTTTATGTATTCTACCACAGTCTGCGCCGCATTGCAAAACAAAGCGCATCCTGCGATACCCGCCCGGAATCGTCATTATCTATAAAAAATATGGCGCAGTTTTTGACAAAACGCCGGTTTTGCGCTATAGTATGGCATGGAATTATTTTCTGGATAGAAGGAGGAGCTTTTATGCCATCTCTCAAACCTCACGGACAGATGTCCGAAGCTTTTATCACCGCTCTGTTTCTCTCCGTCTCGGGCGGCTTACAGGATGTTTATACCTATTTATACCGCGGCAAGGTCTTCGCCAACGCCCAGACCGGCAACATCGTGCTGATGGCCGTCAAGCTGTTTGCGGGCGAGTGGGGCGAGACACTGCGCTACCTGATGCCCCTTTGCGCCTTTGCGCTGGGCATTTTTGTGGCCGAGTTCATCCGCCTCAAGCTCAAGCGGATGCAGTGGCTCCACTGGCGTCAGCTGGTGGTGCTGTTCGAGATCCTGCTGCTCTTCGTCGTGGGCTTTTTGCCGCAGGAGCTGAATCTTCTGGCCAACTCCCTCGTCTCCTTCTCCTGCGCCATGCAGGTACAATCCTTCCGCAAGGTGAACGGCTATGCCTTCGCCAGCACCATGTGCATCGGCAATCTGCGCAGCGGCATGGATTCCCTCTGCGCATGGCTGGTGGGCGGCAGCACCAAAGCCTTCGGCAAGGCGCTTCACTACTTCGCCATCATCTTCCTGTTCGCGCTGGGTGCCGGCCTCGGCAGCCTTGCACTGGCCCCCATGGGCAGCCGGGCCATCTGGCTGTCCTGCCTGCTGCTCTTCATCAGCTTCTGCCTGATGTTCCTGAAAGAGGACATCGAGGAGCTGGAAGAATTTGAGCACCTGGAGCACGAGGAAGCCCTCAAAAAATAATTGCGCCGAAGCCTGTCGTATGCTATACTATAGGGTGTTTGTGTGACCCTCCGGCCCGCCGCACCACCGACGTGCCGGAGATGAAGTTGTAAGATCAGGAAGAGGAGCATTCCATGAAAAAAGGCTTTGACAACGCGAAATATCTTCAGATGCAGTCCCAGCACATCCGGGAGCGCATCGCACAGTTCGACAACAAGCTCTACCTCGAGTTTGGCGGCAAGCTGTTCGACGACTACCACGCCTCCCGCGTGCTGCCGGGCTTTGAGCCGGACTCCAAGCTGCAGATGCTGCTGCAGCTCAGAGAGCAGGCCGAGATCGTCATCGTCATCAGCGCGCAGGACATCATCAGCAGCAAGGTGCGCGGCGACTACGGCATCACCTACGACCTCGACGTTCTCCGCCTCATCGACGCCTTCCAGGGCATGGGCCTGTTCGTGGGCAGCGTCTGCGTGACCATGTACACCGCCGCCCCCGAGGTCGAAGCCTTTGAGCACAAGCTGAACAGCGTGGGCGTGCGCACCTTCCGCCACTATAAGATCCCCGGCTACCCCAACGACGTGGCCCGCATCGTCAGCGACGAGGGCTACGGCAAGAACGACTACATCGAGACCCAGCGTCCCCTCGTCGTCATCACGGCCCCCGGCCCCGGCAGCGGCAAGATGGCCACCTGCCTGTCCCAGCTCTACCACGAGCACAAGCGGGGCGTCAAGGCCGGTTATGCCAAGTTCGAGACCTTCCCCATCTGGAACCTGCCCCTCAAGCACCCGGTCAACCTCGCCTACGAGGCCGCTACCGCCGACCTGAACGACGTGAACATGATCGACCCCTTCCATCTGGAGGCCTACGGCGTCACCACCGTCAACTACAACCGCGACATCGAGATCTTCCCGGTGGTCAACGCGATGTTCGAGCTCATCGCGGGCAAGAGCCCCTACAAGTCCCCCACGGATATGGGCGTGAACATGGCCGGCAACTGCATCGTGGACGACGAAGCCTGCCGCGAGGCCTCCCGCAACGAGATCATCCGCCGCTATTTCAAGGCTCTCTGCGACCACAAGACCGGCAAGAACGTGGACAGTGAGATCTTCAAGCTGGAGCTGCTGCTGAATCAGGCCGGTCTGGCTGTCGGCGACCGTGCCGTGGAAAAGCAGGCTCACGCCGTGGCCGAGCGCACCGGCGGCGCACCCGCTGCCGCCATCGAGCTGCCGGACGGCACCGTCGTCACCGGCAAGAACGGTCCCCTGCTGGGCGCAGCCTCTTCTGCCCTGCTCAACGCCCTCAAGAAGCTGGCCGGTATCGACCATGAGATCGACCTGGTCTCCGCCCGCGCCATCGAGCCCATCCAGACCCTCAAGACCAACTACCTCGGCAGCCGGAATCCCCGCCTGCACACCGATGAGATCCTGATCGCGCTGTCCAGCTCTGCCGCCGAGAATGAGACGGCTGCTGTCGCTCTGCAGCAGCTCTCCAAGCTCAAGGGCTGCGACATGCACTCCACGGTCATCCTGTCCAGCGTGGATACGGACACCATCAAGCGTCTGGGGATGTACCTCACCTGCGAGCCCGCCTATGAGCAGGAAGACCGCAAGTATCACAAGAAATAAGCGCTCCGGCGCATAAGAAAAGCCGCACCGTACAGCGAAAAACTGTACCGTGCGGCTTCTTTGTTCCTTCTATAGTTTCTCAGACGTGAGACAGGCTGGGCGCACCGCCCGCGATCTCCTCGGCGGTCAGGGGCTTCGCCTCGGCAGGGGCGTTCAGACGCTCCTTTGCTACGGCCAGCATCAGTTTGATGCGGTTCTCCTGATTGACCCTGGTGGCGCTGGGGTCGTAGTCGATGGGGGTGATGTTGGCGCTGGGGTACATCGCGCGGATCTTGTTTACCATGCCCTTGCCCACGATGTGGTTCGGCAGGCAGCCAAAAGGCTGTGCGCAGACGATGTTGCCGTAACCGCCCTGTACCAGCTCGATCATCTCAGCCGTCAGCAGCCAGCCCTCGCCCATCTTGGCACCCAGCGAGATGATGCCCTCGGGCTTTTCCACCAGCTCCTTGAAGGGGCCGGGGGCGTAGAAACCGGCGTCGGCCTCGGCCTTGAGCATGGAGCGCTCCACGCTGTCCAGCCAGTTGAGCAGCTGGTCGGTCCCCATCTTCATGGCCAGCTTGCCGCCGTAGAGGACATGGTCCTCGCCCATGTTGAAGATGCAGTACTGCACGAAGCCCATCAGACCCGGGAAGTTGACCTCGCAGTCCTGGCTCTCGAGGAACTTCTGCAGGTCGTTGTTGCCCAGCGGGCTGTACTTGACGTAGATCTCGCCCACGACGCCGACTTTGACCTTCGGCACACGGGTGACGGGAATGGACCTAAAGTCCTTTGCGATGAGGGGGAAGGTGTGCTTCATCTCACGGGAGGTGAAGCCCTTGCCCGCCAGCAGCACACGGCCCAGACGCTCGACCCAGAGGTCTACCATCTTATCGGCAGCGCCCTTCTCGTCCTCATACGGAGCGACCTGATTGCGCAGGGCGCAGAGCATATCGCCGTAGAACACGCTGGCGATGGCCCGGCGGGCCAGAGGCAGAGTCATCTGGAAGCCGCTGTCCTTCTCGAGGCCCGAGAAGTTCAGGCTGGCCACCGGGATGTTCGGATAGCCTGCCTTGACCAGCGCCTTGCGGAGCAGGTAGATGTAGTTGGAGGCACGGCAGCCGCCGCCCGTCTGGGTGATGAGCAGGGCCGTGTGCTCGAGGTCGTACTTGCCGCTGTTCAGCGCATCGAGGAACTGGCCGATGACCAGCAGGGCCGGATAGCAGGTGTCGTTGTGGACATATTTCAGGCCCAGCTGCGCCACAGCGCTGCCGCAGTTGCCAAGGATCTCGCACTTGTAGCCGTCGTAGCGCAGGGCGTATTCCAGCAGGCGGAACTGGGTGATGGCCATGTTGGGGATGAGGATGGTGTGAGTTTTCTTCATCTCCGGGGTGAATTTGGGGTAATTGTATTCCATAGGTTCCTCCTATGTTACTTCTTATCTTCGTCTCGCTCATCCAGTGCGGCGAACAGGCTGCGCAGGCGGATATTGACAGCACCCAGGTTTGTAATTTCGTCAATTTTCAGCTGGGTGTAGAGCTTGCCGCCCTCCTGCAGGATCTCGCGGGTCTCATCGGTGGTGATGGCGTCCACGCCGCAGCCGAAGGACACCAGCTGCACCAGGTCCATATCCTTCTGGGTAGTGCAGTATTTGGCGGCGGCATACAGGCGGCTGTGGTAGGTCCACTGGTTCAGCACGCTGGTGGGGAACTTCTCCACGCGGTTGGAGATGCTGTCCTCGGTGACCACCGCCGCGCCGTGGTGGGTGATGAGGTGGTCGATGCCGTGGTTGATCTCCGGGTCCACATGGTAGGGGCGTCCGGCCAGCACGATAATCCGCCTGCCCTGACGGCGGGCTTCGTCGATGATCTCGCTGCCCTTGACCCGGATCTGTGCCATGTGGGCTTCATACTCAGCGTAGGCAGCGTTGGCAGCCTCCTGCACTTCCTTCTCGGAGATGCCGCCGAAATACTTGGGCAGCACGTCCTTCGCCATCTTGTGGACGAAATCCTTCGGACGGTGGATGCCGACGTAGTCGTAGATGAACTTCTGGCCTTCCAGCTCGGGGCAGTTGCCGGCGAGGACTTCGGGATAGTAGGCCACGACGGGGCAGTTGTAGTGGTTGTCGCCCAGACCCTCGTCGATGTTGTAGGTCAGGCAGGGGTAGAAGATGGCGTCCAGATGCATCTGGGTCAGGGCCTTGATGTGGCCATGGCTGAGCTTGGCCGGGAAGCAGGCGGTGTCGCTGGGGATGGTAGCCTGACCGGCCAGATAGAGGCCGCGGCTGGACACCGGGCTGGTGTGGACGGCAAAGCCCAGCTTTGTCCAGAAGGCGTGCCAGAAGGGCAGCAGCTCGTACATATTCAGGCAGAGCGGGATGCCGATGGAGCCGCGCTTTCCGGCCACGGGCTTATAGCCGGCCAGAAGCTGCTGCTTGTAGGCGTAGAGGTTGAGGCTGTTGTCCTCGCTCTTTCCGGTGACGGGCTTGTCGCAGCGGTTGCCGGAGATGAACTTGCGGCCATCGGCGAAGGTGTTGACGGTGAGCTGGCAGTGGTTGCCGCAGCCGCCGCACTTGACGCTGACGACTTTCTGGTCGAAGCTCTCCAGCTCTTCCTCGCTCATCATGGCGGAGGTGGTCTGGCCGTTCTTGCGGCACTGGCGCAGGCCGAAGAGGGCCGCACCGTAAGCGCCCATCAGACCGGCGATGTCGGGGCGGATGACCTCGACGCCCATCTCCTTCTCAAAGGCGCGGAGGACGGCCTCATTGTAGAACGTACCGCCCTGCACGACGATCTTCCGGCCCAGCTCTTCGGGGCTGGACGCACGGATGACCTTGTACAGCGCGTTCTTGACGACGCTGATGGACAGGCCTGCCGAGATATTCTCGATGGACGCGCCGTCCTTCTGGGCCTGCTTGACCGAGCTGTTCATAAAGACGGTGCAGCGGCTGCCCAGATCCACGGGGCGGTCGGCGAAGAGGCCGAGAGCCGCGAACTCCTTGACGTCGTAGCCCAGTGCCTGCGCGAAGGTCTGCAGGAAGCTGCCGCAGCCGGAAGAGCAGGCTTCGTTCAGGAAGATGTTGCTGATGGCGCCATCCTCGATCTTGAAGCACTTCATATCCTGACCGCCGATGTCGATGATGAAGTCCACGTCCGGCATGAAGTATTTTGCTGCCGTGAAGTGGGCCACGGTCTCCACGAGGCCGAAGTCGCAGCGGAAGGCGTTCTTGACCAGCTCTTCGCCGTAGCCGGTGGTGGTCACGCTGGCCACCTTGAGGCCGGGGTGCTCTTTATAGATCTTCAGCAGCTGCTGCCGGATAAGGGGCAGCGGGTTGCCGAGGTTCGGCTGATAATTGGTATAGAGGATCTGGCTCTGCTCGTCTACGACCACCAGCTTGACAGTAGTGGAGCCGGAGTCGATGCCGATATGCACCGGGCCGCACTGGGCGCCGAACGCCATCCGCGGCACGCTGTGGGACATATGGCGGGCATGGAATGCCTCGTACTCCTCCTTGCTGGCGAAGAGAGGCGGCTCGCTGGCGTAGGTCGCCGTGGCGGCGTACTCATCCAGCGCAGCGGCCACGTCCGGGAGGACGAACTCCTTGTCGGCGTAGAGGGCAGCGCCCAGCGCGACGTAGAGCAGGCTGTTCTCGGGGCAGGTGCCGGTGACGCCCAGTGCCTCGTCGAAGCTCTTGCGCAGCACGGTGCTGAAGGTCAGCGGACCGCCCAGATAGAGGATATTGCCCTGGATGGGGCGTCCCTGTGCCAGACCGGCGATGGTCTGGTTGACCACGGCCTTGTAGATGCTGGCCGCGATGTCCTCGGTCTTTGCGCCCTGATTGATGAGGGGCTGCACGTCGCTCTTGGCGAAAACGCCGCAGCGGGATGCGATGGTGTAAGTACGGGTGGCCTGTTCGGCCGCCTTGTTCATCTCATCGGCACTCATCTTGAGCAGCGTCGCCATCTGGTCGATGAAAGCGCCCGTGCCGCCGGCGCAGCTGCCGTTCATCCGGACTTCGGTGCCGTTGGTCAGGAACAGGATCTTTGCATCCTCACCGCCCAGCTCGATGACGCAGTCCGTCGCAGGGACGAACTTTTTGACCGCCACACGGGTGGAGAACACCTCCTGCACGAAAGGCACGCCGCAGCTGTCGGCCAGGCCCATGCCGGCGGAGCCGGAGATGCTGAGCAGCGCTTTCCGGCCATGCAGCTGCTCTGCGTCGATGCGGCGCAGCAGCTCCTGCGCCTTTTCCAGAATGTGGCTGTAGTGGCGCTCATACGTCGAATATAAAAGGGTATCGTTTTCATCCAGCACCACGCATTTGATGGTAGTGCTGCCGATGTCAAGACCTACTCTCACAGTTGTTTTTCCTCCTGAAGGACAATGCACTCTCCCTCTGCACACAGCACTCTCCGGCCCGGGCAGAAGTTGTTTGCTAACGAATCAAATCTCAGACTCGTATACATGCGTATTATAAACCAAATCCGGCTGACAATCAATCATTCGGGATTATTTTACACCTTAGAAACAGTAAAATCACCTTTCAAAGTTAAACATTTTGTTAATTTCGCAAACTTTTCTGTGAATTTCGGGCTGTTTCTGCTAAGATTCTTTACCGTCTGTCAATTTTTCCGCTCTCTCCCCTGTCCCGCACACAAAGCAAAGGCATCTGCGCTGCGCCGTCCCGGCCGCATTGCAGATGCCTTTTTGTCTCGTTCAATATCTCCGCAGCAGAAGGAGCTCCTGTGCCGCCCGGCTTGCGAACCGCGCTGCGCGGATGTCGTTCTCCTCGTCGGAGTGGAGTTCCATTTCCGGCGGGATGTCCTCGCAGGAGGCCAGCGGGAACACCACCTGCGCCCGGGTGCCGCCGCCCGGCCGGGCCATCAGCGTCAGCTTCCAGCCTGCACGGCGGCAGATGAGCTTGCAGATGCGGAGGCCCAGCTTTGCGCCGCTGAGGAAGCGGCGGTTGTTCTCGATGGGGTCTTCCTCCATCAGGCCGCAGCCGTTGTCCTCTACCCGGAGCGCGACGCCCGTCTTTTTCTGTTTCAGGCTCACCCACACCCTGCCGCCTGCATCGCAGGCCCGCAGCGCGTTGGAGATGAGGTGGAGCAGCAGCTGTTCGGCCTCATCGGGGACGCCCATAACAGCGCAGTGCTCGATGCCCCCGCTCTCCGCCGTGAGCGTTATTTCCAGCGACCGCCGGATGTCCGGGGCAAGACGCCCCGCCTTTTCCAGCAGACCGCACAGGTCCAGAGGCTGCAGCTCGCTCAGCTCTTCATTTTCCAGCTGATAAAGTGTTATGGCATTGCGTACCGTGCGGTCCAGCCGGGCAGACTCTATCTGGATGTCTGAAAGTGCCTGCCGGGTGGGCAGGTCGGCCGACGCCAGCAGATGCATCTGCAGATACTCCCGGTTCTGGTCGATGATGCCAAGGGCATGGAAGCACACATCCCCAAACTCCTCCTGAGGGGAGGCTCCTGCTCCATCGTTTCGCCTGCGCATTCTGCTCTACCTCCGCGTCGTGTGGTCAGCACCTCACTGCTGACTCAGTCTACTTTCCAGCGCATAAAGCAGGCGGCCGATGGTCACCTTCCTGCGCTCTAAGCCATACTCTTTTCGAAAATCCCGCCATGTCTGGGTGCCGGTCTCGTCCAGCGTCTCCAGCAGCCGCCGGAGGGCGCTGTCCACAGCCGCAACGGTGAGACCGTATTCCTCCGCCACCGGCCCTAATATCTCCTTGCGGATGGCCAGACGGTGGTCGGAGCCCATCATCACCCGAAGCGCACCGGTCAGGTAGCGCTTGTTGGCGTCGCAGGTGCTCACGCCCCAGCTGCGATAGATGCGCTCGCAGCGTTTTTCCAGGCTCTCCGCCGGGCGGTGGGCCGGGGCGCGCAGCTCCTGCAGCATATCTTCCAGTGTGGCCTGACGGATGAGGTAGCATGCATCCTCCTGACTCAGGCTCTCCACAGCCGACTTCTCGTTGCGTCCGTCGTCCCGCAGAAGCACCAGAGGCTTGCGGGCAAGGCCGCGTATCCTGGGCAGGAACCGGATGCTGTCCATGTCCTCCAGCCTGCCGCCCAGCACCAGAACGTCCACATCGCCCTGCTCGAGCCGTTCCAGCAGCGGCCGGCTGCTGCGGTAGCCCGTGCAGCGGATAGCCGGGTTGCGCTCCTCGAGATAGCGTGTCCATACCCGCATCTCTCTGGGGTCATAGCTGGCCAGCGCTACGCGCCATATGACGTTCTGTTCCTCATAGCTCACACGACGCGCCTCCCTTCCTGCAGGTGTTCTGCCTGCTCCGCCTGCGGATACCAGCAGGAAATAACATCCTGCCACAGCTCCGGCTGGACCGAATTCTCATACAAAAACTGCAGCAGCCGTCCGCACTCCTCTTCCGGGGCCGGGACCCATGTACGGGCTGTGTCTGCCGGGTCGTCCGGAGCCTTTGTCCGGCTCACGGTCAGCCAGCAGCCCTGTCCCTCCGTCTCCAGAGAACAGGCAAGGGTATACGCCTCCTGATACGGTTCCAGCGTCGAAAATCTCCTCACCAACGGGACATCCTGTTTCATTCTGCATCCTCCTTGCCCCATCTGTCCGGCCCTTCCACTTATGCCGGACAAACTGCTTCATACTATCTTGTATAAAAGTGTATGGAGCGTCGAAAGGAGTTGCAACGACATATTTGCGTCAGTTTTCGTCGAATTTTGGAACACTGAAGATATTAACATGGATACTGTCTCAAGAATACCATCAACCGCTCCAAAAATCAAGACACATCTGCCGCATCCTCCTGATTTGGGACGCTTTTCCGCGCAGGATGCAGCGCTTTTCCATCCTTCGGCAGAAAACACAGAACTTGGCACCCGTTACGACACAAATTGTTCATATTCTTCTGATAAAATCAAGCAGATACTATGTTTCCCTCTCCGTCCACAAATGCCGGGCGGAATAGGCCAGCAGACACTTCCCCGTTCTGCTGCCGGAAAGGCAGGCCAATGCTTCAGCTTATCAATATCGAAAAGAAATACACCACCGGCGATCTGACACAAGCAGCGCTCAACGGGGTCAGTCTCAACCTGCGCGACAGCGAATTTGTCGCCATCCTCGGCCCCAGCGGCTCGGGCAAGACCACGCTGCTCAACATCATCGGCGGCCTCGACCGCTACGACAGCGGCGAGCTCATCATCAACGGCATCTCCACCCGCCGCTACACCGACCGGGACTGGGACTCCTACCGCAACCACACCGTCGGCTTCGTGTTCCAGAGCTATAACCTCATCCCCCACCAGACCGTCCTCGCCAATGTCGAACTGGCCCTGACCATCTCGGGCGTGTCGGGCGCTGAGCGCCGCCGCCGTGCCGCCGAGGCGCTGCGGCAGGTGGGTCTCGGGGATCAGCTCCACAAGCGCCCCACCGAGATGTCGGGCGGCCAGATGCAGCGCGTGGCCATCGCCCGCGCCCTCGTCAACAACCCCGACATCCTGCTGGCCGACGAGCCCACCGGCGCACTGGACAGCGAGACGAGCATCCAGGTCATGGAGTTGCTGAAGGATGTGGCAAAAGACCGCCTCGTGGTCATGGTCACGCACAACCCCGAACTGGCGGAGCAGTATGCCAACCGCATCGTCCGTCTGCGGGACGGCGCTGTCACCGACGATACCCGCCCCTTCGAGCCGGACGACACAAAGCTTGCCCCTCCCGTCCACAAGAACATGGGCCGTTCGTCCATGTCGTGGCTCACCTCGCTGGCCCTGAGCTTCAACAACCTGCGCACCAAAAAGGCCCGCACCCTGCTCACAGCCTTCGCGGGCAGCATCGGCATCATCGGCATCGCCCTCATCATCTCGCTGTCCACCGGCGTCAACGCCTATATCGCCGATATGGAGCGCTCCACCCTGAGCGAATATCCGCTGCAGATCCTGAGCAGCGGCGTGGACATCACGAGCTTTCTGTCCGCGGGCATCAGCGGCGGCACCACAGCCACCGGCCTGCCCACCGACGAGGACGGCAATAAGGACACCTCCGGCGGCGTGGAGGGAATGGTCTCGGTCCGCCAGCTCATCACCAAGATGGTGTCGGGCCTGACGTCCAACGACCTCACTTCCTTAAAGAAATATCTCGAGAGTGACGAGTCCACCATTGCGGATGACGCCACCTCCATCGAGTATTCCTACAGCGCCCAGCCCCAGATCTACCGGCAGGACGCCGACGGCAGCGTGCATCAGGTCAACCCGGACTCCACCCTCTCGATGCTGGGTCTGGGAAGCCCGGGTTCCGGCTCCACCTCCGTCACCAGCAGCCTGATGAACAGCGTGGGCAGCAACACCAGCGTCTTCTATCAGCTGCCCGCCAACAGCGACCTTTATAAGTCCCAGTACGAAGTCAAGGCCGGCCGCTGGCCCGAAAAGCCCACCGAATGTGTCGCCGTGCTGAGCAAATACGGCACTGTGACCGACTACGCCCTCTACTCCATGGGTCTGCGGGACTCCGCCGAGCTGGACAAGATGATCCAGCAGTTTGCCCAGAACCAGAACGTCGATGTCCCCAGCGATTTCCGCTCCTACAGCTACGACGAGCTGATGGGCCTAAAGTTCAAGCTGGTGAACAGCGCCGACACCTACGTCTACGACGACACCTACGGCATCTGGAAGAGCAAGGCCGACGACAAGGATTATATGCAGCAGCTGGTGGAGAACGGCGAGGACATCACCATCGTGGGCATCGTCCAGCCGGACTACACCGCCTCCGCTTCCATGCTCACCTCCGGCATCGCCTACCCTGCCTCCCTGACCGAGAAGGTCATGAAGGACGCTGCCGACAGCGACATCGTGAAGCAGCAGATGGCCGACCCCGCCACCAACGTCCTCACCGGCGAGAGCTTCGGCAAGGCCGAGAGCCTCCGCGACTTCGATTTGACCAGCCTCTTCTCCATCGACACCGACGCCCTCAAGAATGCCTTCCAGTTCGACGCCTCTGCCCTCGACTTCGACCTGAACGGGGCTTTCGACCTCAGCAGCGGCAGCTTCGATTTGAGCAGCCTGCTGGACTTCTCCGACTTCTCCCTCAACATCGACGAGCTGCCCGACATCGACCTCAGCGAAGCCCTCTCCGGGCTTGACCTCTCCGTCTCGCCGGAGGCTCTGCAGGACCTCGTGCAGAAGATCTTCAAGGACTATAAAAAGTATATCATCGGCAACGGCATCCTCAACTTCAAAAAGTGGAGCTTCTCTGCCTACCTCAAGACCGAGCGGTTCCAGAAGCTGCTGACCGAGTCCATGAAGGAACTGGTAGACCCGGACAAGCTGCAGGGCCAGCTCTCGAGCGCTCTGCAGACCACCATCCAGACCGTGATGGACACCTATTCCGATCAAATCACCGCTGCGCTGAAAGAGCAGCTCGACGCCGCCCTCCAGAAGGGCATCGTCACCTTCCAGGACCAGATACAGTCCCAGCTCAAGACGGCCATCCAGCAGAACATCGGCAAGCTGAGCAGCCAGATGGAGAACGCCATCAAGATCGACGCGTCGGCTTTCCAGAAGGCCATCCAGCTCAACATGACCGCCTCCGAGCTGACCGAGCTGATGCGCTCCACCCTCCGCTCCTCTTCCGCCACCTATGAGGCCAACCTGACGGCCTTCGGCTACGCGGACGAGGCCTCCCCCAGCCAGATCAAGATCTATCCGAAGGACTTCGCCAGCAAGGCCGCCATCCTGGAAAAGCTGGATGCCTACAACGCCGGGATGTCTGCAAAGGGTGAAGACGAAAAGATGGTGCAGTACACCGACCTCGTGGGCACCCTGATGACCAGCGTGACCGAGATCGTGGACATGATAAGCAGCATGATGGTGGCCTTCGTCTCCATCTCGCTGGTCGTCTCCTCCATCATGATCGGCGTCATCACCTATATCAGCGTCCTCGAGCGCCGGAAGGAGATCGGCATCCTGCGCGCCATCGGCGCTTCCAAACGTAACGTCTCCGAGGTGTTCAACGCAGAGACCTTCATCATCGGCCTCTGCTCGGGCGTCATGGGCATCGTCCTCAGCGAGATACTGCTCATCCCCGGAAACATCATCATCCAGAAAGTCTCCGGCACTTCGACCCTCGTTGCCTCCCTGCCCGTGGATGCAGCCCTCTTCCTCGTGGCACTGGCTACCCTGCTCACCATTCTGGCCGGCATCATCCCGGCCCGCGGCGCAGCCAAGTGCAACCCCGTCAAGGCCCTGCGCGCCGAGTAGACCCCAGAGATCTCATTCCCGGTATCCTTTCCGCTCCGGCGGCAGGGATACCGGGATTTTTTCGGCTTATTTTTGCTCCGGCCCGTCGGTTCAGCTTGTATCCATCCTGCATAAGAACGCGCTTTTTTGCTCTAAAAGTTACAAAAGAGTACGGTCGTCCCGGGAGATTCTGACGTGTACCGGGAATTGCCGGAAATCGATTCGCTTTTCGCTCTGCGGGCAAATCAACCTGCACAAAGGAGGGTCGATTTGTTATGCAATTCTGCCAAAAGTGTTTCAGGGTTATTGATTTATTCCACAAATTATGCCATACTATAGTCACTGAAACCGTTCCCGACATCGTTCCCGCACGATTTCAGTAAAAACCAGAACTTCGACCGAAAGAGAGGTGCTTCCCGGGATGCCGAACATGACCATCAAAGACATTGCCCGTCTGAGCGGCTGTTCCGTCAGCACCATCTCCCGCGTCATCAATGACCGGCCGGATGTGCGTCCCGAAACGAAGGAAAAGGTGCTCCAGATGATGCGGGAGTCGGGCTTCGTGCCAAACACCAACGCCCGGCAGCTGAAGATCCAGCAGTCCCGCAGCCTCGTCTTTGTGGTCAAGGGTACCCGGAACCTCTTCTTCTCGGACTTCCTCGTTCAGCTACAGCGGGCCGCGACCCTTTACGGGTACAGCGGCATCGTCTCCTACCTGGACGAGAATGCCAACGAGATAGACGCCGCCCAAAAGATCCTGCGGGAGATAAAGCCCAAAGGCATGATATTCCTCGGCGGCAGCGTGACGAACTTCCAGCAGGGCTTTGCGAACATCACCGTCCCCGCGGTGCTGACGACGCTGGTCTCCGACGAGCTGGATTTCCCGAACCTCTCGATGGTGGGCGTGGATGACCGGGCTGCGGCCCGCACCGCCGTCTCCCACCTCATCGCGCAGGGCCACCGGAAGATAGCAGTTCTCGGCGGTCCGGCCACCAGCTACCCCAGTCGGATGCGCCGCCTTGGCGCACAGGATGCCATGGAGGATGCCGGGCTCACCTTTGACGACCGGCTCTACGGCCTGTCCAACTACGATTTCGAGTCTGCCTACCACGCCATGAACAGCCTGCTGGCCCGACGGGCCGAGTTCACCGCCCTGTTCGCCATGAGCGATGTCATCGCTTTCGGTGCCATCCGGGCGCTGGTGAGCGCCGGGTTCCGGGTGCCGGAGGATGTATCGGTCATCGGCTTCGACGGCATCTCGATGTCCCGCTACTGTGTGCCGGTGATGACCACCATCGTCCAGCCCGGCGAGCAGATCGCGCTCCAGAGCATCGAGCTGCTGGTGCGGCAGATCGAGCATGGCGCCCCGGCCCAGAAGATCACCCTCCAGCCTGAGCTGCAGGTCGGTGAGAGCGTAAGGGCTGTCTGATTTATTTCGTCTCATTTCCGCTGCCAGGCGGAATGTGTATATCACATGATGAAGAAGGAGAACAATTATGAAAAAGATGATCTCTCGTCGTAATTTCCTGAAGGTCGCCGGCGCTTCTGCTGCCGCCCTCGGTCTGGCTGCCTGCGGCGGCTCCTCCAGCAGCACCGCTGCTTCCACCGCCGGTTCTACCGCAGCTTCTGCCGCCCCCGCAGCTGCCGGCAAGGTCTACTACCTGAACTTCAAGCCCGAGCAGGATCAGGCCTGGCAGGACCTGGCCGCCGTCTACACCAAGCAGACCGGCGTGCCTGTCACCGTCGTGACCGCCGCTTCCGGCCAGTATGAGACCACCCTGATGAGCGAGATGGAGAAGAGCGAGGCTCCCACCCTGTTCCAGGTCAACGGCCCTGTGGGTCTGGCAAACTGGAAGGACTACTGCCTCGACCTGTCCGGCAGCGATGTCTACGGCCAGCTGACCAGCGACTCCTTCGCACTGAAGGACGGCGACGCCGTTACCAGTATCGCTTACGTCATCGAGACCTACGGCATCATCTACAACAAGGAGCTGCTGACCGCCGCCGGCTACACCCAGGACGACATCAAGGGCTTCGATGACCTGAAGAAGGTCGCCGACGACATTCAGGCCCGCAAGGCTGAGCTGGGCGTCGAGGGTGCTTTCACCTCCGCCGGCATGGACGGTTCTTCCGACTGGCGCTTCAAGACCCATCTGGCAAACCTGCCCATCTACTACGAGTACAAGGCTGACGGCATCAGCTCCACTGACGCCATCAAGGGCACCTACCTCGACAACTACAAGAAGATCTGGGACCTGTACATCACCGACTCTACCTGCGACCCCAAGCTGCTGGCTTCCAAGACCGGCAACGACGCCGTGGCTGAGTTCGTGGGCAAGAAGGCCGTCTTCTACCAGAACGGCACCTGGGCCTACAGCGATGTGAAGGATCTGGGCGACGACAATCTGGGTATGCTGCCCATCTACATCGGCGCTGAGGGCGAGGAGAATCAGGGCCTGTGCACCGGCTCCGAGAACTTCTGGTGCGTCAACAACACCTCCTCCGATGAGGACATTCAGGCTACTCTGGACTTCCTGAACTGGTGTGTCACCTCCGACGAGGGCACTTCCGCTATGGCCGATGACATGGGCTTCGTCATCCCCTTCAAGGCCGCCAAGGACTCCACCAACCCCCTCATCGCCATCGCCAACGATTACGTTGCTGAGGGCAAGACCAGCGTGGATTGGTGCTTCTCCACCATGCCTTCCGAGGAGTGGAAGAACGGCGTCGGCTCTGCACTGACCGCTTACGCAGCAGGCACCGGCAGCTGGGACGATGTGGTCACCGCCTTTGTGGACGGCTGGGCCAAGGAGTACAAGCTGGCCAACGGCTAAGCGTTCTCCTTCTTCCGCAGCAGCTGGATAACGGGGAGGCGGGCGATGTGTTCGCCCGCCTCCCCTTCTTTTTCAGGAGGTATATCATGCAAAAGGCCATCAGCAAATATTGGCCGGTGTTCGTACTGCCCACCCTGCTGGCGTTCATCATCGGCTTCATCTGGCCCTTCATCTGGGGCATCTATCTTTCCTTCCAGCGTTTCACCACCGTGAGCAAGACCACCTTCGTGGGCCTGCAGAACTACATCAGCGTCTTTTCGGACGAGACCTTCCTCCACGCCTTCAGCTTTACGGCGGCGTTCACCGTGGTGTCCACCGTCCTCATCAATGTCTGCGCCTTCGCCATCGCGCTGGTGCTCACCCGCGGCATCCGCGGCACCAATCTCTTCCGCACCGTCTACTTCATGCCGAACCTCATCGGCGGCATCCTGCTGGGCTACATCTGGCAGATCCTGCTCAACGGTGTGCTGGCCAACCTGCAGAAGCCTCTGCTGGCGCTGGACGCCAAGGCCGGTTTCGTCGGTCTGGTCATCCTGATGTGCTGGCAGCAGATCGGCTACATGATGATCATCTACATCGCCGGCATGCAGTCGCTGCCGACCGACGTGCTCGAAGCGGCTTCCGTGGATGGCGCAAATGGCACGCAGACCATGTTCAAGATCATCATTCCGCTGATGATGCCGTCGATCACCGTGTGCTCGTTCCTGTGCGTTACCAACGGCTTCAAGCTCTATGACCAGAACCTCGCATTAACGAACGGCGCTCCGTCGAACATGTCTGAAGGCCTGGCGATGAACATCACCCGCACCTTCTATGGCCGCGTCGGCTGGGAAGGCGTTGGACAGGCCAAGGCAGTGCTGTTCTTCGTGCTTGTCGCGATTGTTGCGCTGATTCAGAATAAGCTGACGACTTCCAAGGAGGTGGAAGCATGATTTCCGGAGAAAAGGTCAAGCACGGCGGATTGTGGACCGTACTGTTTTCCTTGGTATCGCTGGCATGGATTTTCCCGATCGTGCTGGTGATCATCAACTCCTTCAAGCAGAAGGCGTACATTTCGCGTAACGCGTTCTCCATCCCGGCCGGCAAGGCGTTCGTTGGATTGGAAAACTATACCTGTGGCATTGAAACCACGAATTTCTTCGCTAGCTTCGGCTGGACCCTGCTGATCACGGTCGGCTCGGTGATTCTGATCCTGGTGTGCACTTCGATGTGCGCATGGTGGATCGTGCGTGTGAACAACTGGGCTGCGAAGCTGCTGTACACGCTGTTCCTGTTCAACATGATCTTGCCGTTCCAGATGGTGATGTTCACCCTGTCCCGCACCGCCGAGCAGGTCAAGCTTCCCTACTTTAGCCTCACCTCTATGGCTTTTGCCAAGATCGGATTGAACCCCCCGTGGACAATACCTATCGTGTCCCTGGGCTTCGGCGCGGGACTGGCGGTGTTCATGTTCTCCGGGTTTGTCAAGACGATCCCGCTGGAGATCGAGGAGGCCGCCGCCATCGACGGCTGCGGTCCGCTGCGCACCTATTTCTCCGTCGTGTTCCCGATGCTGCGGCCCACGATGATCTCCGTCGGCATTCTCGAGATCATGTGGGTGTGGAACGACTATCTGCTCCCCTATCTCGTGCTCGACAGCACCAAGTACAAGACCATTCCCATCCATATCCAGTACCTCAAGGGCAGCTACGGCACGGTCGATCTCGGCGCGACGATGGCGCTAAT
>OGEG01000075.1_pt1 | contig 119256 bp, 96 predicted proteins | sample 1570621 | NCBI WGS metagenome assembly OGEG01 (sample SAMEA2582130, study PRJEB24529) | metagenome | biome: Human gut stool | place: China | collected 2011 | reverse complement strand
ACAGACTGGGAGGGTGTCCTAAAATATCTGTGCGCATCTGTGATATCTGTGGGAGAATATCTCAGCAAGAATTTCTGTGAATTCGGTGAATTCTGTGGGAAGATAGTTTGGTGGCAGCGTGGGTATGGCAGGATGCCATACCCTCCTATAAGTGCACCCCCTGAGGAAATCTCCTTGTCAACTTGTCTCCTCGTTAACTTGTCAACTAATAAAAAAAAGAACTATGCTGAACAAGATAATAAGGTTCTCGCTTGAGAACAGAATACTCGTGTTGGTGGCGTCGGTGCTGCTCGTTATAGGCGGACTGTACTCCACCAGTAAGACCGATGTGGACGTGTTCCCCGACCTCAACGCACCCACCGTGGTCATCATGACCGAAGCCGGCGGTATGGCTACCGAGGAAGTGGAGCAGCTCGTGACGTTCCCGATAGAGACCGCCGTCAACGGCAGCACCGGTGTACGCCGCGTGCGCTCGCAGTCGACCAACGGCTTCTCAGTAGTGTGGGTGGAGTTCGACTGGGGTACCGACATCTACCTCGCCCGCCAGATTGTGAGCGAGAAACTCGCCGCAGTAGGCGAACAGATGCCCGCCGGAGTGAGTGCTCCGGTGCTCGGTCCGCAGTCGTCAATACTCGGCGAGGTGCTCATCGTGAGTCTCACCAGCAAGCACACCTCTCAGCAAGACCTGCGCACGTACGCCGACTGGGTGATACGTCCGCGACTACTCTCCACCGGCGGTGTGGCGCAGGTGAGCGTGCACGGCGGTGACATCAAGGAATACCAGATACTCCTGAGTCCGGGCAGGATGAAGCACTTCGGCGTGTCGCTCGCCGACATCATGGCGTGCACACGCGGCATGAACACCAACACCAACGGTGGCGTGCGCTACAAGTACGGCAACGAGTACATCATCCGTGGCATCACCTCGACCAACGACGTGGAGAAGCTCGGCACGAGCATCGTGAAGAAGAATGGTGAGAGCGTCGTCACCCTCGCCGACGTAGCCGATATAAAGATAGGCAACCAGTCGCCGAAGCTCGGTGTTGCCAGCGAGCGCGCCCAGTCAGCCGTGCTCCTCACCGTTACGAAGCAGCCCAACACCAGCACCATCGACCTCACCAAGCACCTTGACCTCGCACTCGACGACCTCAAGCAGACCCTGCCCTCCGACGTACATATCTCTACCGACATCTTCCGCCAGGCAGACTTCATCGAGAGCAGCATCGACAACGTGCAGAAGTCGCTCATCGAGGGTGCCATCTTCGTCGTTGTCATCCTTATGCTCTTCCTCGCCAACGTGCGCACCACGCTCATCTCGCTCGTCACGATACCCATCTCGTTCCTTGTGGCGATGATAGTGCTTAACGCCCTCGGCATCAGCATCAACACCATGACCCTCGGCGGACTTGCCATTGCCATCGGCTCGCTCGTCGACGACGCCATCGTCGACGTGGAGAACGTGTACAAGCACATACGCCAGAACCGCGCGCTGCCCGAGGCAGAGCGAGTGCCCATCATCGAACTCGTGTACAACGCTTCGCGCGAGGTACGTATGCCTATCCTCAACTCCACGCTGATCATCGTGGTGAGCTTCGCGCCACTATTCTTCCTCAGCGGCATGGAAGGCAGGATGCTAATACCCCTTGGCATCGCCTTCGTGACAGCCCTCTTCGCCTCCACCCTTGTAGCCCTCACGCTCACCCCCGTGCTCTGCAGCTACCTGCTCGGCAAGAGTAAGGGCGAGCTGCCGAAGGAAGCCTTCGTGGCAGTGTGGCTTAAGACATACTACGAGCGCACCCTGCTGTGGGTGCTCGCCAACACACGCAAGGTCGTAGTAGGCACCGCAGCGCTGTTCGTAGTCGCCGTGGGCGTGTTCTTCTGCTTAGGCAGCAGCTTCCTGCCCAAGTTCAACGAAGGCTCGTTCACCATCAACATCTCCTCGCTGCCCGGCATCTCGCTCGAAGAGAGCGACTCTATCGGTGCACGTGCCGAGCGACTGCTGCTGCAGGTGCCCGAGATAAAGACCGTGGCACGCAAGACCGGCCGCGCCGAACTCGACGAGCACGCCCTCGGTGTGAATGTGAGCGAGATAGAAGCCCCGTTCGAGCTGAAAGACCGCAGCCATGAGGAAGTGCTCAACGACGTGCGCAAGCGCCTCTCGGTGCTCGCCGGTGCCAACATCGAGATCGGTCAGCCCATCTCCCACCGCATCGACGCCATGCTCTCGGGCACACAGGCCAGCATCGCCATCAAGCTCTTCGGCACCGACCTCAACCGTATGTTCACCATCGGCAACCAGATAAAGGACGCCTGCCAGAACATCAAGGGCATCGCCGACCTCAACGTAGAGCAGCAGATAGAGCGTCCAGAGTTGAAGATAGTGCCGCGTCGCGAACTGCTCGTGCGCAACGGCATCACGCTGCCCGAGTTCAACGAGTTCCTCGCCGTGAACCTCGCCGGTGAGACCGTCTCGCAGGTGTACGAAGCCGGCAGAGCCTTCAACCTCGTGGTGAAAGCCGCCGACTACGACGAGGTGAGCGACCTCATTATCGACACGCAGGACGGACGCAAGGTGCCACTGAGCGACGTGGCAGACATCATATCCAGTGCCGGACCCAACACCATCAACCGCGAGAACGTGCAGCGCAAGATTGTCATCTCCGCCAACACCAGCGGCAGAGCCTTGAGCGACGTAGTGGCAGACATCAAGCAGGCTGTAGGCGAGAACGTGCAGCTGCCCGAAGGCTACCACGTAGAGTACGGCGGACAGTTTGAGAGTCAGGAGAGTGCCAGCCGCGTGCTCTACCTCACCTGCATGGTAGCCATCGTCGTCATCTTCTTCCTGCTCTTCATGCAGTTCCGCAACGCCCTTGAAGCCGGCGTGATACTGCTCAACCTCCCGTTGGCACTCATCGGCGGCATCTTCGCCATAGTGCTCACCACAGGCGAGGTAAGCATCCCAGCCGTCATCGGCTTCATCTCGCTCTTCGGCATCGCCACGCGCAACGGTATGCTGCTCATCACCGAGTACAAGCGTCTGCGCACAGAGGAAGGCAGAAGCGTGCGCGACGCCATCGTCGAAGGCTCGCTCTCGCGTCTGAACCCCATACTCATGACCGCCCTCACCTCAGCCCTCGCCCTCGTGCCCCTCGCCCTCGGCGGCGACCTGCCCGGCAACGAGATACAGTCGCCGATGGCGAAGGTGATACTCGGCGGACTCATCAGCTCCACATTACTCAACGCATTCATAGTACCGATAATATATGAGAAGATATCTAATCGCCACAGCCGTGGCACTCAGCGCGTGTAGCGCCGCCCTCGCCGACACCGTTGGCGACGTGCTCAAGCAGATAGCTGCGAACAACCTCACCCTGCAGTCGGCAGCGCACGACACGCGCGCCGACGTGCTCGACGTGAAAGCCACGAACACCCTCGGCGGTCCGTCGGTAGAGTACAGTCCGTTCTTCACGAAAGGCTACTCCGGCGTAGCCGAGAGCGAGCTCGTGGTGAGCCAGGAGATCGACTTCCCTACGAAGTACGCCGCCCGCAGCAAGCAGGCGCAGATGCAGCAGGCGGTGGGCGAGAAGCAGATAGCCAAGCAGCGCCGCGACATACTCCTGCAGGCGCAGCTCGTCTGCCTCGACCTCATCCGCGTGAACCAGACCCTCGCCATGCTCCGCGAGCGCCTTGGCAACAGCGACACCCTCCTCCTGATGTACGAGAAGCGCATGGAGGCAGGCGATGCCAACGCCCTTGAGCTGAACAAGGTGAAGCTTGACTGCATGGAGGTGCGCACCCTCGTCAGCGAGGCAGAGGGCGAGCGCACCGCCCTCCTGCAGCAGCTCAAGCAGCTCAACGGCGGCAAGCCGATCGACGTAGCCACCACCGAGCTGCCCCACTACGAGCCGATAGCCGACTTCGAGCAGTATCGTGCCCTCGCCCTCGCCTCGGATGCCGACGTGGCAGTGGCGCAGACCGCCCTCCGCGCTGCCGACCTGAACCTGAAGCAGCAGAAGAGCGAGTGGCTGCCCAGCATCTCCTTCGGCTACCGCCGCAACACCGAACAGCGCGAAGCCATCAACGGCTTCATGGTAGGCGTGAGCTTTCCGCTCTACAGCAACAGCAGCAACGTGAAGGCGGCACGCGAGCGCCGTCAGAGTGCCGAGCTGCAGGTGCAGCAGGCGCAGCACGATGCCGAAGCTGAGCTGCGCACCAGTTACGAGCAGCTGCAGGGCTTGCAGGAGGTGATAGACCACAGCGATGTGAAGCTCCTGCAGGAGTCGCTCGCGCTCTTCAAGAAGGCATTGCAGCAGGGCGAGATAACCGCTCTTGTCTACTACGTGGAGATAAACAGCATCTACGAGAAGCTGCAGCGACACATCGACCTCCACTGCCAGAGCGTGAAGCTGCTGGCGGAGCTGCACCGGAATGAGTTGTGAGTTTTGAATTTTGAATTGTTAAAGGCTTAGGAAGGCTTAAAGAGGCTTAGTTCGGCTTATACGCTGCCTTAAGCGCTGCCTTAAGCTCGGCTTAAGTGCCCCAGAAAACCTTTGCTATGCCCATCCGCGTCGACCGACGCGGATGCTCGTATCGACCGACGCAGATGTTCGTATCGACCGACGCAGATGTTCGTATCGACCGACGCAGATGTTCGTAACGACCGACGCGGATGCTCGTAACGACCGACGCGGATCATCTAACCATAATAGTTCGTCTGGTAAAACGTTTGTAGAGACGGAAAAATCGCTATATTTACAAGAGTATGAGCCACGGTATATCATGCAGAATTGCCTTGAAATTCCGTACGGACACAACGCCGACTGGGGCAAGGCTAACGAGTGGGCAAGCAGAGTGTTGCTCGAGGAAGAGTAAAAAAGTAAAAAAGTAAAAAAGTAAAAAAGTAAAAAGCGAGGCAATGTCGGTGCTGACATTGCCTCGCTTTTACCTTTTAGAATATCGACTCCTCCGTTATTATGTTTTTTAGAATATCGACTCCTCCGTTTCGGACGTAAATAGCTCAAGAGCTTTCATTCCCATGATGGAGTTGCCCTTCGAGTTGAGTCGCGGGCTCCATACCGCAATAGAGTAGCGCGACGGGTATAAAGCTACGATGCCTCCGCCCACGCCGCTCTTGGCAGGCAGACCGACAAGAAAGGCGAACTCTCCCGACTCGTCGTATAAGCCGCAAGTCTGCATGATGGCGTTGATGCGTTTTACTCGCGATATGCTCAGGTTGACACCAGCGTGAGAGAACGGCTGACTGCTCTTGGCGAATGCCATGAAGGCACGCGAGAGATCCTCGCAGCTCATCTCTACAGAGCACATCGTGCAGTAGAAGTCGAGCACGTCGTGCACATCGTTATGCAGATTGCCGTGATGCTTCAGCAGATAGGCAATGGAAGCGTTCAGATTGCAGCAGCTCAGCTCGGAGCGCGTCACCTCCTCCGAGTAGTTGATGTCAGGGTTGTCAGCCAGTGTGCGCACGAAATTGATGAAGAACTCCTTCGGGTTGTCGATGAGCGAGAGGATAACGTCGGCAGTGACCAGGGCACCGGCGTTGATGAACGGGTTGCGCGGCTTGCCGTGCTCGTACTCCAGTTGCACAAGCGAGTTGAATGCTGTGCCCGACGGCTCCTTGCCTATTCTTTGCCATAGCTCCTTGCCTAACAGACTCAGTGCTACGGCAAGCGAGAACACCTTTGAGATGCTCTGTATTGAGAACTTCACGTCGGATGCTCCGAGATGGTAGGTTCTGCCGTCGAGAATGTTGAGGCAGAGCCCGAACTGGTCGGGGTTTACGTTAGCTAAAGCCGGGATGTAGTCGGCTTGCTTGCCGTCGTGAGCGTAGACCTCTATCTCTTGTCGGATGTGTTCCAATAATGGTTGATAGTCCATAGCCAAATGTTTTACGGTTCTCTGTATGCTTTAGTCGAACAGTCCCGGTTCCACAGCGTTGCTGCCCGTCATCGGTCGTCCGAGGTGCTGGTAGGCGAGGGGAGTGACCATGCGTCCGCGCTGCGTGCGCTTTATGAAGCCCTCCATGATGAGATACGGCTCGTACACCTCCTCGACGGTGCCCGTGTCCTCGCCGATAGCGGTGGCGATGGTAGACACGCCGACCGGTCCGCCGCGGAACTTGTCGATGATGGTGAGCAGAATCTTGTTATCAATCTCGTCCAAGCCATACTGGTCGATGTTCAGTGCTGAGAGTGAGATGCGCGCAATGTCGCGGTCGATGCGTCCGTTGCCCTTCACCTGCGCAAAGTCGCGCACACGGCGCAGCAGAGCGTTCGCAATACGCGGCGTGCCACGCGAGCGGCGCGCAATCTCTATAGCCGCATCGTCGTCGATGGGCACCTTCAGAATCATCGCCGAGCGCTTGATAATCTTCTGCAGCATCTCCGGTCCGTAGTACTCCAGGTGGAGGTTGATGCCGAAGCGTGCGCGGAGCGGAGCCGTGAGCAGTCCGCTGCGCGTTGTGGCACCCACGAGTGTGAACGGGTTGAGGTCGATCTGTATAGACCGCGCCGACGGACCCTTGTCGATCATGATGTCGATGCGGTAGTCCTCCATCGCCGAGTAGAGATACTCCTCCACGACGGGCGACAGGCGGTGGATCTCGTCGATGAAGAGCACGTCGCGCGGCTCCAGCGATGTGAGGATGCCGGCGAGGTCGCCCGGTTTGTCGAGCACCGGTCCGCTCGTAATCTTGAAGCCCACGCCCAGTTCGTTGGCTATGATGTTGCTAAGTGTCGTCTTGCCCAGTCCTGGGGGACCGTGCAGCAGCGTATGGTCGAGCGGTTCGCCGCGGTACTTCGCCGCCTCGACGAACACTTCGAGGTTCTCCACCACCTTCTGCTGTCCGCTGAAATCGCCGAACCGCAGCGGTCGCAGAGCGTTCTCAAAGTCCTTCTCGCCCTTGCGCCCCTGCTCCTGACGTATGTCGAAATCTTCTTCCATGTTGTATCGGATAATCTATTTTAGGCAAAGTTAGTGTATTTTTGGCAGAAAAAACGCTATACACTTGGATAAAACAAATGAAACAACTAAATTTGTAGTCAACAGCCACTTCCGACTTACGGAAGAACGCACACTACTAACCCATTAAAACCCGAATAGAACTATGCTCGTAAAGACTTATTCCGCAGCCGTAAACGGACTCGACGTAACCACCGTAACCGTGGAAGTGAATATCGTGCCCGGCGTGATGTATCGCATGACCGGACTCGGCGACACCGCTGTGCGCGAAGGACGCGACCGCATTGCGTCGGCGTTGCAGGTGAACGGATATAAGTTTCCGCACGCAGACATCACCATCAACCTCGCTCCAGCTGACCTGCGCAAGGAGGGTAGCTCGTTCGATCTGCCGCTGGCTATGGCTATACTCACCGCGAGCGGAGCCGTGACAGCCGACACTATCGGTGACTACATGCTCGTGGGCGAGCTGAGCTTAGACGGCACGCTGCAGCCCGTGAAAGGAGCTCTGCCCATAGCCATACGGGCAAGAGCCGAGAAGTTCAAAGGACTGATTGTGCCGAAGCAGAACGAGCGTGAGGCAGCGGTGGTGAACAATCTGGAGGTGTACGGCATGGAGAGTATCACAGATGTCATCAATCTGCTCACCGGAAGAGAGATCTACGAGCCGACACACGTCGACACACGCCGCGAGTTCTACGAGCAGCAGAGCCGCTTCGACCTCGACTTCGCAGACGTGCGCGGTCAGGAGAGCGTGAAGCGTGCGCTGGAAGTGGCAGCGGCAGGCGGCCACAACCTGATAATGGTGGGTCCTCCGGGTTCGGGCAAGTCGATGATGGCGAAGCGTCTACCCTCTATTCTGCCGCCGCTATCGCTCTCGGAGAGTCTGGAGACGACGCAGATACACAGCGTAGCCGGAAAGCTGAAGCGCGGCACATCGCTCATCTCGCAGCGTCCGTTCCGCTCGCCCCATCACACCATATCGGAAGTGGCACTCGTAGGTGGCGGCATCAATCCGCAGCCTGGCGAGATATCGCTGGCACATAATGGTGTCTTGTTCGCCGACGAGCTGCCCGAATTCAACAAGCAGACCCTCGAAGTGCTGCGTCAGCCGCTTGAAGACCATAAGATAACCATCTCGCGCTCGAAGTACACCGTGGAGTTCCCCTGTTCGTTTATGTTCATCGCCTCGATGAACCCCTGTCCCTGCGGCTATTACAACGACCCGACGCACAAATGCTGCTGCACGCCCGGACAGATACAGCGCTACATGAGCAAGATATCCGGTCCGCTGCTCGACCGTATCGACATACAATGCGAGATTACGCCCGTGCCGTTCAAGGACATCTCGAAGGCGCAGCCCGGCGAACCGAGTGCCGCCATCCGTGAGCGTGTCATCAAGGCACGCGACATACAGACCGCCCGCTACAAAGACTTCAAAGGCATACACTGCAATGCGCAGATGACTGAGCGCATGATTCACCAATTCGCCGAGCCCGACGATGCCTCTATCAATCTCCTGCGCACCGCCATGGAGAAGTTCTCGCTCTCCGCCCGCGCCTACAACCGCATACTCAAGGTGGCGCGCACCATCGCCGACCTCGACGGCTCAGAGCGTGTGGAGGTGCAGCACATCAGCGAAGCCATCGGCTACCGCAACCTCGACCGTGGCGACTGGGCGGAGCGCAGAATGTATTAAAAGTAAAAAGGTAGGAGGTATGGGCATCCTGCCCATACCACGCAGCCACAAAGCATTTAAAGATAAAAAGGTAGAATATGAACAATTCAATAGAAATATACCGCTCGCAAGACGGTAGCGTGCAGCTTAATGTAAAGCTGGAGAACGAGACAGTGTGGCTAACACAGAGTCAGATGGCAGAGCTGTTCGGACGTGATAGAACAGTTATTACACGTCATATAAACAATTGTTATAAAGAAGGTGAACTTGACCGACATATCACATGTGCAAAATTTGCACATATGGGTAAGGATCAAGACCAAACATATGAAACAACGATGTACAACCTTGATGTTATCATCTCTGTAGGCTATCGTGTTAAGTCTGTTCAAGGCACTCGTTTCCGCCAATGGGCTAACTCCGTGCTCAAGCAATACCTCATCAAGGGCTATGCCATCAATCAGCAGATAAAGCTCGACCGCTACAACGAGCTGAAGGATGTTGTGCGCCTTATGTCGCGTGCTGTCGGTTTGCAGGACAAGGTTACGACAGGCGAGTATAGCGGACTGTTCAACGTTATCTCCGACTATGTGTATGCGCTCGACACGCTCGACCAGTACGACTATCAGTCGCTCTCTATCTCGAAGACTACCAAGGACGAGCCGTTCCGTGCCACTTACGACAATGCGATGGAGGCTATCAACGCATTGAAGGAGAAGTTCGGTGGCAGCAAGTGGTTCGCCAACGAAAAGGACGACTCGTTCAAGAGCAGCATCGGACAGATATATCAGACCTTCGGTGGTGAGGAACTCTATCCGTCGGTTGAGGAGAAAGCCGCAATGCTTCTGTATCTTGTGGTGAAGAACCACTCGTTCAGTGACGGCAACAAGCGCATTGCTGCGATGCTCTTCCTCTGGTTCCTCAACAACAACCGCGTGCTTTACGCCGAGGACGGACACAAGCGCATAGCCGACAATACCCTCGTAGCCCTCACGCTGATGATAGCTGAGAGCCGCACCGAGGAGAAGGACGTTATGGTGAAGGTTGTGGTTAATCTGATTAACCGAGAGAATCAGTAAAAGTCGTAATAATAGTGCGGCTTGTGTTATATATTTTTGAATATAAATCGTTAAATTTGCACATTATTTAATGCTCGTTTATGGATAATTGTCCCAACATAATAATTTACCGCACGACTGATGGTAAGGTTTCTGTTGCCCTTTATGCCAAAGATGGTAAGGTTTGGCTTAATCAACAACAGATGGCAGAACTTTTTGCCACCTCCAAATCTAACATTAGCATGCATGTGTCCAATATTGTGAAAGACAAGGAGTTGGAAGAAAAATCAGTTGTTAAGAATTTCTTAACAACTGCCACTGATGGCAAGACTTACAATGTAGTGTTCTATTCTTTGGAAATGGTTATAGCTGTGGGCTATCGCGTTAGAGGAGTGCGTGGTACGCAATTTCGTCAGTGGGCAACGGAACATTTGACAGAGTATCTTGTCAAAGGTTTTACCATGGATGATGAACGCTTGAAAAATCCTGATGGACGTCCTGATTATTTTGATGAATTACTTCTACGCATCCGCGATATCCGAACGTCAGAAAAGCGTTTCTATCAAAAGATTCGTGACTTGTTTACTCTTAGTAGCGATTACGATAGAACGGACAAGGCGACGCAAATGTTTTTCGCTGAGACCCAGAATAAATTGCTATATGCTGTTACGCACAAAACTGCTGCTGAGATTGTAGTTGAACGGGCTGACGCTTCATTGCCTAATATGGGACTGACCTCATGGAAGGGAACGATAGTAAGAAAAGGTGACGTGATAACAGCTAAGAATTATCTTTTAGCAGAGGAGATAGAGGATCTGAATAGGCTTGTTGATATCTTTCTTACGAGTGCAGAGATGCGAGTAAAGGAACGTCGTGACCTTACACTCGACTATTGGCGAAAGAATGTTGATGCGTTGCTGATGTTTCAGGACAAAGATGTTCTTAAAGGCAAAGGTTCTGTATCGAATGCACAGATGGAAAGCATAGCTCATAAGTGTTATGATGAGTTCAACGCTTGGCGGAAACAGATTGAATCCAAGGAAGCTGATGAGCAGGATATGAAGATGCTTGAGGATGTGGAGAATAGAATAAAGGCAAAGTGATTTGCTAAAACTGATAATAATTGTTTACATACATACACACAATGAAGAATTCAATTGAGAATCTCTATCAGCTTGACGGTAGAGTGCCATTGGGGAAAGCTCTCCCGTTTGGCTTGCAACACGTGCTGGCGATGTTCGTCAGCAACATCACCCCGATAATGATTTTAGCAAGCGTTGTCGGCCTTGACAGCGCGGTCAGTGCGGCACTTATACAAAACTGTATGGTGATAGCCGGCATCGGTACGCTTGTGCAGTTGTTCCCCGTATGGCGTATCGGCTCGCGTCTGCCTATCGTCATGGGTATCTCGTTCACGTTCCTCTCGCTCGCCATCAGCATCGCCGGCGCATACGGCATGGGCACGCTTATCGGTGCGGTTATCGTGGGCGGACTTGTTGAGGGCGTGCTCGGCTTGTTCGTGAAGTACTGGATAAAGCTCATTCCGCACGTAGTGTCGGCAACGGTCGTTACTGCCATCGGCTTCTCGCTCCTGCCTATTGGTGCCAACTCGTTTGCAGGTGGTCTTGGTGCACCCGATTTCGGAAGCCTTAACAACTGGATTGTGGGTTCTGTTACGCTGCTTGCCTGCCTCCTTTGTCAGGTGTTTGCAAAGGGATTTCTACGTTCACTCTCTGTTCTTGTGGGCCTTATCGTGGGCTACATCCTTGCTTGTTTTATGGGAATGGTCGATTTCAGCGGTCTTTCGGGCTTGGCTGTAGTGTCGATGCCGCGCCTTCTGCCGTTCACGCCGGAGTTCAATATCGGTGCCATACTCTCGGTTGTAGCCGTCTATCTCGTGTCGGCTACGGAGACCATCGGCGACACGTCTGCTCTGTGCAACGGTGCGCTGAACCGCGACCCTGAGACAAAGGAGATGGGTGCAGCCATCAGTTGCGACGGCTTCGTAAGTAGCGTGTCGGGTTTGTTCGGCTGTACGCCAATCACATCGTTCAGTCAGAACGTAGGCTTGGCAGCTATGTCGGGCGTTGTGAACCGCTTCACGATTGGCATCGGTGCTTTGGTGATGATTATAGGCGGTGTGTTCCCCGTAGTGGGTCACGCCCTCACCACTATTCCGCAGGCTGTGCTCGGCGGCTGTACCATTATGATGTTCGGTAGTATTCTCTATGCAGGCTTCGGTATGATGGCACGCACGGGCTTCTCGCAGCGCAACATGGTGATCGTGAGCCTTTCGCTCAGCGTGGGTCTCGGTTTTACACAAGCTACCGAGATGTTTAAGATATTCCCCGAGATTGTGCGCACGGTGTTCGCAGAGAACTGCGTAGCCGTTGTGTTCCTCCTCGCCGTACTGCTCAACTTGCTGCTCCCGAAGAAGGAGGAGTAGTGTGTTGTTATGTTGAGATGTTGTTGTGTTGACATTTGCCCATATCACCATAACACCATCTCAACTCCACAACATCATCAAACAAATCTCACCATCTCACCACCTCACCATCTCAACCTAAAACCTCACCACCTCAACATATCAACCTAACAACCCCAACCACATGACCTCACACGAAATCTTTATGCTTACCGCGCTGGTATCTACCGGCATCTTTCTGCTTCAGTTTGTAATCTCCGTGTTCTTTGGCGACTTGGACATGGACGTTGACGGCGATGCCAATGTCGACTTCGACCTTGGCAGTCTGTTCTCGTTCAAGGGACTTGTCCACTTCCTCATCGGCTTCGGCTGGACACGTGTGCTGTTCGGCGGCGACACGTGGCAGACGTATGCCTTGGCTGTGTTGGTGGGCATGGTGTTCATGCTCGTGCTCTTCTACTCTTACGTGCTGGCGTATCGTCTGCAGAACCTGCGCAAACCCGAGAAGCCTTACAGCCTTGTAGGCAGAGCGGGGCGCATATATATAAATGTGGGCGACGGACGATACACCATATTCGTGAAGCGCGACGGTGCGGAACGCGAGCTCGATGTCGTGTCGGAGTCGGGACGCACCGACTACAAGACCGACCAGGTGGTGACGATAAAGACCTACCGCGATAATACGTATTATATAGGGTGAGATGGTGAGGTGTTGACAAGCGTTTAAGCCGCACTAAGCCTTCTTAAGCCTCTCTAAGTCTTTGCCAATTCCTCATTGAACAACTCCTCATCGGCGCAGCCGACAATTCTTGCTCTGGCAAGCGGCAAAGCCGAGCGCAACACTCAACACTCAACATTCGCAACTCTTCATGTGCTCCGCCCCAAAATTAATAATTAATAATTAAAAACTAATAACTAAAAATATGGGAACAAACCTTTTCATTCTCGCCGGCTTGCTCGTCGTAATCGTGCTGCTCGGCATCATTGGCATCCTCTCGCGCTACCGCAAGTGTAAGTCGGACGAGGTGCTCGTCGTTTACGGTAAGACCGGCGGCTCGAAGTCGGCGAAGCTCTACCACGGAGGTGCTGCTTTCGTGTGGCCCATCATCCAGGGCTACGACTTCCTCTCTATGAAGCCGATGCAGATCGACTGCAAACTCACCGGTGCCATCTCTGCGCAGAACATCCGCGTCGACGTGCCCACGACCATCACCGTGGCAATCAGCACCGACCCCGAAGTGATGCAGAACGCTGCTGAGCGTATGCTCGGACTCTCAATGGACGACAAGCAGAACCTCATCACCGACGTGGTTTACGGACAGATGCGTCTCGTCATCGCCGATATGACCATCGAGGAGCTGAACTCCGACCGCGACAAGTTCCTCGCCAAGGTGAGGGACAACATCGACACCGAGCTGCGCAAGTTCGGTCTGTATCTGATGAACATCAACATCAGCGACATCCGCGACGCAGCCAACTACATCGTCAATCTCGGTAAGGAGGCGGAGTCGAAGGCGCAGAACGAGGCTCAGGCCAACATTGAGGAGCAGGAGAAGCTCGGTGCGATAAAGATTGCAAACCAGATAAAGGAGCGCGAGACACGCGTTGCCGAGACTCGCAAAGACCAGGAAGTGGCTATCGCTGCCACACGCAAGGAGCAGGAGATATCCGTGGCGCAGACCGACAAGGAACGCGTCTCGCAGGTGGCACTCGCCAATGCCGACAAGGAGTCGCAGGTGGCTCGTGCCGAGGCAGAGAAGAACATCAATGTGGAGCAGGCTAACACGGCTAAGGAGAGTCGCATCGCCGAGCTCAACTCCGACATGGAGATTAAGCAGGCTGAGGCTAAGAAGAAGGCAGCCATCGGTCGCAACGAGGCACAGAAGGAGATAGCACTTTCCAATGCCCAGCTCTCCGTCACTCAAGCCAACGCCGACAAGGAGGCTGGCGAGGCTGCAGCACGTTCGGAGGCTGCCGTGCAGACCGCTCGCGAGAGAGCACAGAAGGAAGTGGAGGAGGCGAAGGCTCTGAAGGTAGAGTCGTCGCTGAAGGCAGAGAAGATTGTTCCGGCTGAAGTTGCCAAGCAGGAGGCTATCCTGCAAGCCGATGCCGTAGCCGAGAAGGTCATCCGCGAGGCAGAAGCGAAGGCAAAGGCTACGCTGGCGCAGGCTGAGGCTGAGGCAAAAGCCATACGTATGCGTCTCGAAGCCGAGGCAGAGGGTAAGAAGATGTCGCTCCTGGCTGAGGCTGACGGCTTCCAGGCAATGGTGAAAGCTGCCGAGCTCAACCCGGCTATCGCCATCCAGTACAAGATGGTCGACCAGTGGAAGGAGATTGCAGGCGAGCAGGTCAAGGCGTTCGAGAAGATGCAGCTCGGCAATGTCACGGTGTTCGACGGTGGCGACGGCGCAACCGGCAACTTCCTCAACTCGCTCGTGAAGACCGTAGCGCCGAGTCTCGGCGTGCTCGACCAGCTGCCCATCGGCGAGACCGTGAAGAAGATACTCCATCCGGAGGAGAAAGAAGGAACGGAGAAAAAAGATGAAAAGTAAAAAGGGCTGATATTAAAGTGCCTAATATTCCGCCAATTCGGAGTAAATAATGACTCTTAAGCCATTCACGCAAATAGGACGGCTTAAGAGTCATACAACTAAATAAGGTTGTTATAGTTGATTAGGTGAAACTTCTTATACCTAAATGGGATAATTTAATTAATAGAGCTGATATTGGATAGTCACTGATTTTATGCTTCCATTTTCGTCTAATTTTATCTTGCTGCAATATACTCTTAGATGCTTAATCTCATCATCCTCCGTTTTAAATGACATAGAATAACCATGTGATGGTTGAATTATAGAAAAGCAAGCTCTATCCTGATCAGCAGGATAATAACCAGTAATATCTGATAGTCCTGAGACTTTTCCAACATCAGATGTAGTGACTGTTGGGTGGTCATTATAGTGAAAATAATTTTCGTTATACCTATGATTCCAATAACCGTTATATCTTTCATACGGCAACAAACATAACTTTCCATCAATATATGACAAATAATAACTTCTATTAAAGTCTACATAGATGCTGATAGTGTTTTTTTTTGTAAGCTCCACCGTCTTGACCTGTTTCGTAGCTGTATAATCAGTTTTGATTTCGGTGTTTTCACCTCCGGTATCACCACCAATTGCAGAATCGTCATCATCGTTACCGCAACTGATTAACACGCTGCCCATTGTAAATAACAGAGCAAAGAATAATAAAAATTTTGTTTTCATAATTAGTTAGTTATAATGCCTATTAGCTCCAATTAGGCGTTGTTAGTAATGTATTGGAAGTATATATACAAAAAGCGTGGAAACTGTATATACTAAAACAACAATGATTCGACTTGATGAATTTTGACGATAATACCTGCAAATAACTGATAATAAGGAAAGAAAGTGCAAAAATCAAATCATAAATAGATTTAAACGAATCGTAGTTTATTGGGGATATGTGGGAACATTTACGGGAAAGATATTACCTTTGTGGCTGAAATAAAAAACATAGGGACATGAAGATTACCATCATCACAAAGGAATGCAAGACCAAAGACAAAGACGCTCCTGCAAAAGCCAATCTTTGTTTTCGACTCCGAGATAAGGATGTTGACCTCAAAGTCCGTTCCGACATTGAGGTTATGCTTGACTATTGGGACAATGATGCACTTTCCTATCGAAGGACAAAGAAATTACCATCTGACGAGCAGAAGAAAGTCAAGTTTTTGGTGCAGACCATTACAACGGCTCTTAGCGAGCAGTATAACTCTGCGACTGCTGATGTTGCATGGATGAAGAATGTGATTGATGAATGTGTCAATCCAACTTCAAAGTCAACAGAGACATTAACTACAGTTGTTTCGAGAATGGAACAATACATTGCGGAACATCCCATGAGCCCGAAATCAGCACTCGTTTATAAACCAACAATCAAGAAGCTTCAACGCTATGAAGCCTACAAGAGGGAAATAGAAGGAGAGGAAGGCTTCACGCTATATTGCGAGACTATCCGTCCCGAAGACTACCTTGATTTTAGAGAGTATGTCATAAACGAATATATTCATTACAATGACTACCCTGAGTTTTACGAACAGTTCAACCTTGGCATGCACCCTCCCAAGCAGATGTCAAGCACACAGATTATAGGTATCATGCATCATCTGCGTATTGTTGGGCATTGGTGCATCAAGATGGGGTTTACAACAAACCGCTCATGCGATGCATTCACTATCCCTGCAGCCGTGCAAGGTACACCTTTTTATCTGACGATAGAAGAACGTGATAAGGTTTACAATGCAAACCTACACAACAAGCCAGAGTTAGAAGTGTATCGTGACTTGTTCATCTTCCAATCAATGGTAGGTTGTAGAGTCGGAGACATGTTCTCTTTTACCAAAGACAATATTGTCGGTGACATATTGCAGTATCTTCCACACAAGACCATGCGCAAACGTTCGCAGACCGTGAACGTTCCCCTTACCACAAAGGCCATGGAGATACTGAAACGTTACGATGGCAAGCAAGAAAAGCTTCTGCCGACAAAGCAAGTGTATCAATACAACGAGGGCATCCGTGCCGTGCTTCGGGAATGTGGCATCAACAGAATGGTTACTATCCTTGACACCGTCACCGGAAAGGAGGTTCAGAAGCCAATATGTGATGTCGCTACAAGTCACATGGCAAGACGCAACTTTATCGGCAACCTATACAAGAAAGTGAAAGACCCCGAGCTTGTGAGTTCCATGACAGGACATGTAAACGGAAGCAGAGCTTTCGCCAGATACAGAGAGATTGACGAGGAAACGAAAGTAAATCTTGTCAACCTCATCAACTAACGTTTATACAAACTACCAGTTATACATCATTATACATTATATATAGATTAGCATGAAAGTAACAGCATTCATCCGAGAAACCTCGGCAAAGAACAACATAACCGACCATGCGCACGTTTATTTCCGTGTGCGTGACGGCAAGACTGACATCAAGGCTGTCAGCGAGTTATCCATCAATCCTAATCATTGGAGCGCGGAACGGCAGGGTTACAAGACACGTGTAGCTCTTGTAGCGGAGGCAAAGCGTACGGCATTCGACAAAGCCGTGCAGGACTTGACGGCGCTTATATCTGCACAATACTATCATGGAGCGGACAGCCGTTGGCTAAAAGGTGTTATTGAGGAGTTTCATCATCCTAACATCAACATTCGCCAAGGCAGAAAAGGTGACGAATACAGCCTTGTGTACCAATGCCAGCAGTATGCCGAGAACCACCCAATGGAAAAGGAATCTATAAGGCATCATGAGCATAACGTACGTAAGTTGCAGCACTTCGAGCGTTTTCAAAGGGAAATCATGCGTAGACGAGGTTACACCATGCGACTTGATGCTATAACAGCCGATGATTTGCGTGAGTTTCATAAATATCTGGTAAACGAGGCTGAATATTATGAGCATTACCCTCAGATATTCGATGACATAGAGGAGCGTTTCAAGCCACGCCAACTAACGGAAAACTCCATCAATACTATATTCAGAAGAATACGCACGGTCGTGAACTGGTGTTTGAAGCATAATATCACGACAAACGACCCTTTCGCCACCTTTGAGATGCCTAAGGTGTTGGACAGTCCTCCTTTCTATCTGACACTTGAAGAGCGTGACAAAGTCTACTATGCCGACCTCAGTAACGAAACGCCATCCACACAAGTATATCGTGACATATTTATGTTTCATTGTCTCATCGGCTGCCGTGTGGGAGACCTTGAAAAGATGACACGTGCCAACATCGTTGATGGTGCAGTGGAATACATTGCGGAAAAGACAAAGAACAACAAACCACGCACCATCCGAGTACCGCTCAATGACAAGGCGAAAGCAATTCTCGCCAAATATGCCGACCTTGAAACGAGGCTATTGCCGAAGATAAACCAGAACATATACAACCGTCAGATTAAGAAAATTCTGAAACTGCTCGGCATTGACCGCATGGTGACTGTTATTGACAACAAGACGCGTGAGCCTATACAGAAACCAATCTGCGATATTGCGACAAGCCACACTGCAAGAAAGACGTTCATCGGCAACCTGTACAAGAAGGTGAAAGATCCAAATCTTGTTGCATCTCTTTCGGGACACACAGATGGCAGTCGAGCCTTTGCACGTTACAGAGAAATCGACAACGAGATGAAACGTGAGCTGGTGAAATTGATAGACTGACCTATTGCGAGTTTGCCAAAATTGCGTTTCAAAAACGGATATTCAATAAAAACGTTGGCGTTTAGAAGAAAATACTATACCTTTGCAGACGAACAAGAACCAAAAATATAATAAAAAGGTTTCAAAAACATGGTACAGACATCAAGCCAAAGCACTGTAAATAAGATAGAAATGAGGCTTAGAGGAAAGGGACGTGGTTCGATAGTCTTCCAACAAGACTATGCAGACTGCGGAACACCATCAGCCGTGAAGTCAACATTCCATCGAATGTACACAGACGGAATGTTGGTGCGGTTGGCTCATGGCATCTATTATTACCCCAAAGAGGACAAGGAATATGGACTTGGTATTATCTATCCGTCTGTTGAAGACATTGCCCAGTCTATAGCCAAACGAGACAAGGCGAAGATTGTACCTATGGGAGCATATGCCTTGAATCGTCTCGGATTGTCCACGCAGATGCCCATGAATGTCGTGTTCCTGACCAACGGTGCACCACGTAGGATAAAGATCGGAAACGGGCGTGGCATCCTGTTCAAGCATTCTTCTTCTGGCAAGAACTTTGCCTATAAATCAGAGCTGATGATGCTTGTTGTAACAGCCATGCGCACCATAGGCGAAGAAAAAATAACTGACGAGGAACGCAACGTGCTTGTCGAGCACGCAAAGAATGTAAACGACAACGATTTCAACCATGATATAAAACTTGCCCCTGCATGGGTGCGCAAAATACTAATTGCACGATGAAATTCATAGACATACCAGAAGATAGACAACGTGAAGCTATCAATACCATAGCGTTGCAGACCGGATTGCCGCCGTCAAGTATCGAAAAAGACTGGTGGGTAACTCAGGTGTTGAAAGCCCTTCATACTTTGCCATATGCAGAACATATTGCTTTCAAAGGAGGTACAAGTCTTAGCAAATGCTGGAACTTGATAGCCAGATTCTCCGAAGACGTAGATATTGCACTCAGCAGAGAATTCCTTGGCTTTAGCGGTGAATTGTCGAAGACTCAAATCAGCGACAGACTGCGTCGCGCTGCCTGTTCTTTCGTAAGAGAGAAAATGCAGTACGATGTACAAAAAGCTTTAGTGGATTTGGGCATACGAACAGATGTTTTTTCTGTTGATGTTGTAATCACACCTGTCACGACAACTGACCCCGAGGTGATAACTATAACCTATCATAGTTTGTATGAAATTTCACCATATATCAAAAATACGGTAAAGATAGAAATCAGCGGCAGATCGATGATGGAGCCTATTGAGAAAAAAGCAATCAACGCTGCCATTGACGCCCATTTCAGCAAAGCTCCATTTGCAGAAAAGCCATTTGAGGTGAACGCTGTCATCCCCGAGCGTACTTTCCTTGAAAAGGTTTTCCTGCTGCATGAAGAGTTCAGAAAGAACGAGGTCAGAGTGGAGCGTATGTCACGTCATATATATGATTTGGCAATGATGATGGATTCTGAAAACAAAATTGCTGACCGTGCAATCCACAACGAAGCCCTGTATAAGGCGGTACTTGAACATCGCAGAAAGTTCATCGGACTTAAAGGATTCAACTATGATGAGCTTTATCCTGCCACATTATGTATCGTACCCAACGAGGAAATTGCAAGACTATGGCAAGATGACTACAAGTTCATGTGTGAGCACATGATTTTCGGACAGGTGCCTTCTTTTGAGGAACTGATAAGCAAGTTGTCAATGCTCAACGAGCAAATTAGACAGTTAAATTACCGAAAGGCATGAACATAAACGAACTCGGCGAGGATCTTGAACAGCAGTTCGGCAAGCCTCGCAACATAACAGAAGAGAACGTTAGGTTCATGCTTTCGCTCATAAAGGAAGAGTATGATGGAACGAAAGTGAACGAGAATGTCGAAAAGCCAAGTCTTGAAGCCTTCGGCATGACCATTCTTGCTGTTATGTCATACCAAACTACACCTTGGGAAGAATTGGCAAAGAAACCTTCAATCCGCAAGACACTCAAATATATTGCCATTAGAGGAAACAGCCATTATGACGAGATGGAGGCATTGACCAAGGAACTGATAAGGAAGCACTTTGATGGCATTACCCAAAAGATGGTATTAGGGTTCTTGAAGATTATTCGTGGGGTGTCGAATGAGGAACGTCCGACCAAACTTATTGAATATACTCCATTCCCAGCACAATACTATGCTATCCATTACGGACTTCACCAGCTTATCAGAGGTGAACATCCAGATGATGCAGCCGTCATTATCCATTGCGCAATAGAGGACGGCATATTGTTCCCAACAATTCCTCGCAGTCTGCTGGTCGATGAGTTCAACCTGAAGAAAAGTAGTTTCGACAAGTATTTCAGTAAGTATCATATAAACTTGGAATACGAGTCCGATGCTGTCAAGAAACAGGTTGAGGAGAAAATCAAGTATCACAGAAGGTCGTTACGAAATGCCATAGGCTACAATGTCACCGATAAAAACCATGTACACTTCTACGACCGCAAATTAGGACGCAAGAACTTCCTTTCTATAATTATTGCATATTGTCGCAGCATATTTCGTTTCTGACAATCTGCTACCATTTACAATCCTTAGCCAAGCGTAAAACAGCATTTGGCTAAGGATTTTTGATGTTGTCACGTTAATTCCATTAACAAAGAGTAGTCAATAGTAGTCGCATCCTACTGCCTATTCAAATCTCATCGAGAGCTGTCAAAAGTCATATACCTTTGCACCGTCAATCCGACAAACCAGCGGATTGGCGGTGTTTCTTTTTTATCACGCTGCGAGAAGGAGCATCCTGGTTTACGAGCAAGACAGCGTATGTATAACGAATATCAACAGAAAAAATATGGTTGACATCATGTCATTGACAAAGATGGGAGGACAGGTAGCACTAACCGTTACTCCAGAAGACCTTCACCATTTTGCAAATGCTCTCTTGGCGCAGTCACGCAAGGAATGGGAGGAACAAGCTGCGTCTGCTCGCAAGGAAGAATCTGAGGAAACCTTTCTTACAACAGAGGAGGTTTGCAAAATTTTCAATGTATGTCCTGCTACTCTATGGCAGTGGCATCGCACAGGCTACTTGCAACACATCAAGTTTGGCAACAAGAACATGTACCCTGCCTCGGCAGTCAAAGCCATTACACACGCTCGCTCCATGAACGAAACAGTTGCTGGCTATTGTAAACGGACAAGTAAGGTGGATAAAGAGATCGCATCCTTGAACAATAATGAGAGAAAGGAGGTTGATGGAAATCATGCATGACACTACATCCATCTATGAAGAATTCTTTGGCACCAAAGAGGGAGAATGTCATTCGTTCTCCTTCTTTCGAAGACCAATCCGCAATATTGAGCCATTGCGTTGCATCGACATTCCCGACATATACCGCTATATTGTCAGACCTTACGCCAAGCAACAAACGGAAACGCTACGTTCTATCACAGACAAAGACAATGCACGGAAATACAAAGCAGAGAACTTTGATTTCTGCACATTCTCTGGCATATTCCGTTCACGCAACAAGAATGACCTCCTGTTGCATTCTGAACTATTGTGTATAGACTTCGACCATGTGGCTGACATTCCTTCTCTGAAAGACAGACTGTTGCATGACGAATATTTTGAAACAGAACTGTTGTTCCGCTCACCGTCTGGAGATGGTTTGAAATGGATTGTTGCCATTGACAGAAAAGGTTGGGAGCATTGCCGTTTTTACCAAGCCGTGTACAATTACCTTGTGGCTAAAGGTTATCCCGACCCAGATAAGTCAGGAAGCGACGTGGCACGTTCCTGTTTCATTCCGTTTGATGCGGAAGCATACATTAACCCTAAGTACAAAAATTTAAAAGATGAAAACTTTTTTACCGCAAGAATGGGAGAATGTCCATTCTGATGAAACTAAGCCAAGCGTCAACAAGGCTCAAGACATTAATACGCAAACTTCTTCATCAAACAATAATGATGAAGATACAAGACTAAAGGTGGAGCGTGTTGTTAATCTTATAGAACAAAGTAAGGTTGACATCACCATCGGTTATGACGCTTGGCTAAAGATAGGTTTTGCTCTTTCTGACGAGTTTCAAGAGACAGGAAGGGAGTTCTTTCATCGTGTCAGCAGACAAAACGGAAAGTATAACCAACGTGAGACGGACAAACAATATGACAACTGTATTTCGGCAAAAGGAAGCGGTGTCACCATTGCTACTTTCTTCCAACTGGCAAAAGATGCCGGTATAGACATTTCGGCTTCGAAAATCCAAAGCATAGAGAATGGTTCTTTGGATTTTTGGAATTTTGGTTCTGGCAAGAAGCGAAATGAGGGGTCGGGAAACGTAGATGGCACAACTTCGGAAATCCAAAATTCCAAAAATCCAAAATTCCAGTCGGGTGTCGTTGGGTCAAAATGGATTTTGGATGAAGCAGAGCTGCCACATTTCCCGATAGAGATATATGATTCTCTCCCGTCATTCTTGAAAGAAGTATTGAGCAACTGTATTTCCGATGATGACCGTGACATGATGCTCATGGGGGCTTTGGCTTGTCTGTCTGCCACTCTTAATAACGTTGTTGGCGAATACGACAATGATGATTGGGCCCCTATGATATATTTCTTCGTCATGGCTGATGCTGGTATGGGCAAGGGTTCATTGAAATACTGCCGACAACTTGTAGCACCAATCCACAATGAGTTACGTGAAATCTCGGAGCGACAGATTAAGGAGTACAAGGCAAGCAAAAAGGAATCGAAGCAAGGAGATGACACATCATCCTTTGAGGAAGAGCCGCATCGTCGTACTCTTTTCATCCCGACAAACAGCAGTGTAGCAGCCGTCATCCAGCAGTTGGATGACAACGGAGGTATTGGTCTTATATTCGACACAGAATGTGACACACTGAGTGCCGCGCTCAAATCCGAATATGGCGATTACAGTACCATTATCCGCAAGGGCTTTCATCATGAACCCATTGATTTGAACCGTAGAAAAGATGATGAATACCGTGTGATCGAAAATCCTATGCTTGCAGTTTGTTTGTCTGGAACACCTGGGCAGCTTTACACCTTGACACCACAAGCAGAGGACGGAACGTTTTCACGAATCACTTGCTATCATATACCATTCAAGATGGAGTTCCGCAACGTGCTTGTTGAACGCACTTCATACGAACAAGGCAAGGATGTTTCATTGCGTGACAAGTTTTATCAACTGGGTATAAAGTACAAACTTATGCGTGAGGCTTTCTTTCGTGGCGGAGATTATCGTATTGTTATTCCGCAACAATTCTGTGATGAGTTCAACGCACATTACAAGTTAATGAACCAAGAAACGGTAGAGGACATTTCACATGATATGCAGAGCGTTGTCCGTAGATTGGCGTTTACCATATTCCGCATCATGATGCTGTTTACATCCATACGCTTCATGTGTGAGAAACCTAATCCATCTGCGTTTACTCCAAAGAATGGCGGTCGTATTGTATTACGATGCACAAGAGAGGATTTTGTCAATGCAATGGCTATAGGTGATGTGCTTATATACCATACCGTATATTGCTATGCTCACTTTCCACGCAGCAGGGTTGCAACCAGTATAGACGGCAAGATTCTCTCCAAGAAAGACAGGATGAACATACTTTACGACACATTGCCAGAAACTTTCGACAAGTCGCAATATGTGGCTGCGTCTACAAAACTTGGCTACTCTCCGAGTACGACAAGCAAATGGATTAACAGCTATATTCTTGAAGGTCGCTTGGAACGAAAAGGACAAAACGACTACTGCAAGGTAGCAACATATTCCCTCTGCAGTTCTGGTGTCGGATAGTATGCCGTGTTGAGTATGTAGCGGACTTTCATAAAAGTCCATGAACATAATAGGGACTTTTAGATTCACTTGCTGACGCTGTTCACTTAAAAAGTCCTTCTATTATGCTCAGGCTCCGCCCGAGACCTGCTACCATTATACCGAGTTACGCCTTTTACAATGTACAACAAGACTGAAATACAATATGCAAAGCAACATACCACGTGCCGCTATCCATGTCGGCAAAGACAAGAAATCTTTCTCCGCCCAAGTGGGTAACGAGGCGGAACGTAGAGGTTGGGACGAGAATGTCTATCGGTTGAAGAATGCCGACAAGGACAAGAACAACCATTATAATTTCTCTCGCAAGAATCTCAATTTTGAAATCGTCAGAGGCGGAAAGTTTGTTCCGCTTGGATCTAACCCTATTCCACTCCACAATCGCATTCAGATGCGTCTTGATGAATTGGGCTTCAAACCATACATGGATGTCAGGCATCCCGACCAAGTATCAAAGAACAGTCCGAACTGCACTGTCGGCATAATATTCAGTGGCGACCACGACGTGCTGTACAACCTCGCATTTGGCAACCAAAGGATAGACACTGCCAATCCTGATGCAGATCATAGCCACATCGTATTGCAACAAGGCATTTATAAATGGGCAAAGGACACCTACGACTTTGCCTGTCGAAAATGGGGCGAGGAGAATATTATCAGTTTCGCAGTCCATTGTGACGAAACAAGCATCCATGCCCATGTACAGACTATTCCAGTGGAGAAAGTCAAGAAACGTGGACGCATCGGCAGTAAGTATGTCAACAAGAACAATCCCGACATAGTGCTTTCAACTAAAGAATGGAGAGCATTACCCAAAGAGGAGCGAGACAACTACACCAAGCATACTGCCTCAAAGGATTATGTTGAGCGTGTGTCTTATGCCAAGGTGTGGGGAGAGACGAGAAAAGCAAAGTCGGAATATCTCTCGCAACTTCATACAGACTATCACAATGAGGTTGGCCGCAAGTATGGTCTTGCACGCGGTATCCCTTACAATGATCTGTCCCCAGAAGAAAGGCGTGGACGCAGGCACAAGGACAAAGTTACTCTTGAAGCAGAGCGTCAGGCGAGATTAGCTATTGTAGAAGCAGAGAAACTAAAGGCGAATATTGAAGCCGAGACAGCCATCATCACGCAACAGAAGGAGGTTGCACAAAAGGAACTGAAAACGGCACAATCGGGATTTCTTGCCAAGATATTCCAACCTGGTAAGTATAAGAACGAAGAGGCTACAAGGCTCAAAGAGTCGTACAATGCTGGAGTCAAGGAAACCATTAATAATTTTATCAAAGCATCAGGATTGCGATGTAATGGCGAACCTACAGCGACATCATTGGGACAACGTTTTCGCATGATATGGGATAGCAACAAGAGTCTTTCGCAAGAACTGAAATCAAAGGATGCCATCATTTTAGAAAAGGATGCAAAAATAAAGAGCCTTAATGCTAAAGTGACCACACTTACTGAGGAAGTAAATGGGCTTAAATACCGATTGACTCTAATTGATGCTGATGCTGTGGATAGGTTGCAAACCGCCAAGAATGCAGAAACGACACGTGCAGACAAAGCAGAGAGTGAATTAAGGGGACTTCGGTCTGATTATGAAAGACTCTCCTATAAGTGGAACGAAATATGGAAGGAACCTGAGTATAACGATGCTGCAAAGATGGTCAAAGTTCGAAAGGAAGAAGAAACTCGTCTCGCGGAAGAGGCGAAGCGTGAAGAGCAAGCAAGAGAAAACAGACGACAATCAGTGCTCGATAGTCTTGTCGCTAATGGCAAAGATAGCCTAAGAAGTTTCGCTCTTACCGACAGAATAGATTTCAACGAGCAAGAAGCAAAGTCAATCTACTATGGCATCATGGCTATTGCTCAAAAGTTCGACTTCGACCTATGTACAAAGAAAGGTGTTTCATCTGCCGTCTGTAAGTTTCTCGATGCCCTATCTTGGAATGGCTGCACGGACTTCCGCACTGAGTGCGTCACCAACTGGACGAAACTCTTTGCCGAGAATAACAACATATACGATTCTCATGTCATCAACAACTTCATCTCATTCATCGACTATATGTCATGTAGCGCCAAAAACAATGTCACAACCGGAGGTTCAAACGGCTGTGCGGACCAACTCACCAATTGGGACGGAACACAAAAAATAGGATTGGGTGCATTGCCAAAGAAGAAGAGATAAAACCTTTATGGTGTCATCATAAAAGCACCTTCTTTTTGCTGTTTTGATATGACAAAAAACATCTTTTTTCTTAAATGCTTGGTTAATTAAAGGATTTGTTTAACATTTATTTTTTAGTCTAAGAAAAATTGTGTAATTTTGTCTTTGGATTATCATGTCTCAATTTCAATATTGTGTCAAGACGAGTTCTTGTAAAAATATCATGAGACAGCTCACGCCGCGTGGAGCATGGCGAAATCGAAAGAAAGATCTATGTGAAGCGGGCTTGGGTGGGACGATAATCCAAGACATATTGAAGGCGTTTACTCGACGCTCTGTTTAAGGCAGTCTGTAATCTAGCAAATTAACAGTTAATTGTTGTCTTGAATGTAGCAACGGTAGATGTCCAGGGGTGTGATTACATCAATCCCGTGGAGACCTTGTAAGCATATATTGTACCCGTAGGGGCAGTGTGTCTGTTTACTGAGGTCTCTTAACGGAGGCGTATATCATATCGGCGTGGGCTCTAACGTTGTCTGTTCAACAACAATAGGCAATTGCTAGAGCCTCAGACTGTGGGACGGACGACGGGACGACTCACGCTTTCTTTTTGTGTCTGTGTATCAAGTCAAGTCTTTGATAAGATACCATCACGATATGGGAAAATATTGCGCCACGTCAGATGTAAAATGCATAGTAGGAGCCGACCTATCTCCTCTAAGTGCTGGACTTACCTCCAACGCCCTCCCCGAAGTTCAAAAGCCTATCAAACCTACGAACTCACAAACAGGGGTGTCCACCAATGATGCCCAGTCGAGAACATCAGTTGACACTAATAAAGATACAAAAGACACACCCCATTGGTATGCTCTCCGCACCACATATGGCAGAGAAAAGAAAGCATACACTTACCTAACAAGCAAAAATGTCGTTACTTTTTATCCAACATTAAAGAGCATAAAGATTGTAGACGGCAAACGTGTTGCAATCGAAGAATCACGCATTCCTAACATCTTCTTTGCATACGGCACAGAAGATGAATTGAAAGCTTTTGTTTACGACAACGTAAACCTTCCCTACCTCCGCTTTTATTATCGACATACTCACGTTGGCAACAAAATTGTCAAGGTGCCATTAATCGTACCAAACAACCAAATGAACAGCCTAAAAATAATTTGTGCTGCTGATTCAGATGATATAGTAGCTTCGACAGAAGAGGTTGAAAAATTCAAGTCAGGTCAAAAGGTGCGAATAATAGATGGAAAGTTTAAAGGAGTAGTCGGAGTGGTCGCACGTTATCATAGCCAAAAACGTGTTGGCATTATAATCGACGGACTTCTAACTGTGTGCACAGCGTTTGTTCCGAACGCATTTATTGAGAACACATAATTTAAAAACTTTGAATCATGAAACAGACAGAAAGAGCAAGCATATTTCGTATTGTTTCCGATTTAATAAAGGCAGATGCCATTATTGATACACGTGAGATGGAAAAACTGGATTCCATTCGTGAAAAGTATGCAATCAAAAAAGAGGACGAGATACTTGGCTCTTCTTACACATTATCAAAAGCGGTTCACATATTATTAGATTCTCCAAAGTGCTTGCAACATGAATTGGTAGCTACATTCAATGAAGTTGCGATGTCTGACTGTTTTTGTGCAAGAGAAGAAGCCCTGCTGTTAGTGGCATTACGCTTGAGTCTAACTCTTGATGTCAATTCTGAATGCAAAATTGTCTCTATAGACACTTCAAGTGTATATATTGACCCTACGCAAATCCTTTATGTTGAAAGTGATTTCGACAACGATGTTAATTGGGAGATAAACGATAAGTTCAGAGAGATTATGGCAGAAGTGCGTCTCGCAGGTTTTGATTTGGTTTATCTCCCCAAAATAGCTGAACACTATAGAACAATTTCCAATAGCGATCTTTTGAGAATTGCAAGTTTCTTGTATCCAACCGCAAGTCTTGATAGAGTGGAAAACGTAACGAAGCAACTGCAGGGACTTTCGACATCAGAATTTTGCAAAGATCAGTTATCTGGCAAATTAGGAGTAAAAGAATTTTCGGTAATTGCTCCTTCTCTGATGATTAAAATTGGCAACTCCTTTGTCGGCAACAAAGAAATAGCAAATTTTCTTTTAGTTGAATTGGATAAGGAGGTCATCAATACTATAAGGAACATTCTCGATCTGTTTTCAGAATACTACCATACTTTCCGTTTGAATTATCTGAAGGAAGAAAAAGGACGTTTCATATTTACAGGCTTCTACAAACAGATTTTCGACATATACATGTTACGCAAGGGCATAAAAAGTTCTGTCGTCATTGATGTATATAGAGAAACCATACGTTTTCCTGAAGCCGATATTAAATTAGAAAAACTGCATAGAAGAGAAAAAGCTCTATATGCATTGTTCCTGCTGGAATCAGCAAGTGGGGGAATAAACTTCTCCAAGCCAACAACTCCTCGTCAGCTTGCCAAATACGAAAAGCGAATGGTTGCCGTTCAGGAGAAATACAAGCTTATCTATAAAAAGTTTGGCGGAGAACCACAAAATGCTCCAAACCTTACAATCTCCGAAATCAGACTGCCAATGATAGCCCTCATTAAAAAACAGCTTAAAGCATTAGGTGAAATTCTGTTTCATGTTGATGACTACATGATTCAGCGCAATATGTTTGGCAATTATTGTGTCAACATACACCCTTCGCTTTGCTGCTTCTGTGGCGTAAACGCTAAAGACATATACAAGTTATCAGATTCGGAAGAATGGCAGAAAATATCAGCATTGTAACCTTGCAACTAAATAAGCTTGCCTCGTACAACATTCTGATTGTAACGTTTGCGGTTTACCTATTATCTATAACAAAACGACGAACTTTGCAAGTGAAATTCAAAATAAGTTTAATTTAAAATATTGTCACTATGATTAATCTCGAAAAAGGACAGCGTATAAGCATGGATAAAGGTCTTTCACTTGTAGGTGTAGGACTTGGTTGGGATCCGAATGAAGGTTCTGGTTATGACTTCGATTTGGACGCATCTGCTTTTATGTTAGGTGAGAATGGTCAGATTCCACAACAAGAATTCTTTGTTTTCTATGGTAACCAAAAAGCACCTGATGGTTCTGTAGAGTCAACAGGAGACGATTTGACTGGCGGTAATAGCGATGGCGGAGACGATGAGACTCTGAATGTTGACTTGACAAAAGTAAGTCCTCAAATCCAAGAGATAATCTTCACAGCAACTATTTACAAAGCAGAAGAGCGTCGTCAGAATTTCGGTCAGGTACGCAATTCATATATCCGCATCTATGATGCCAAAACCAATACGGAAATTGCCCGATATGATTTGGACGAAGATTTCTCTATAGAGACAGCAGTTGAGTTTGGTCGTCTATATCGTCATAATGGTGAATGGAAGTTTGAGGCTATCGGCAACGGTAATAAAGGCGGCCTGCAAGCTCTTGTAAACAAATACGCAAAACAATTCGCATAATCGCTTATGGCTATCAACTTAATAAAAGGACAGCGAGTGGAGATAGAAGCCGGACTGACTCATTTGAAAGTAGAGATGGGTTGGAAAGTGAATCCCAATGCTGATCCCGCATACGACCTGGATGCCTCAACATTTTTGTTGGGAAGTAACGGACAGATAGAGAACGAATATGATTTCGTTTTCTATGGATCTGGCAATCAAGTACAGGCACTGGATGAGAACGGGAAACCACTTTACGATGAAGAAGGCAATGCTGTGATGCGTCCTATTTCTGTTGATAAAAGCGTACTTGGTTCTATAGACGACCTTGGAGATGACGATGACAACACTGGTGAAGGAAATGAAGAAATAGAAGTTGATTTGACCAAAACATCTTCTCATGTCAACGAAATCCTTTTCACTGCCAGTATCTATTGGAGTCCGTCAGACGCAAATGACCCTCATAACGCTCCGCGAATGAAATACAATTTCGGTCAGGTACGTGATGCATACATACAGATAAAGAACGCTGTAAACGGTGAAGTTATATGCCGTTACGACCTTGATGAAGATTTCTCTACGGACAAGGGTGTTGAATTCGGACGTTTATACCGCCGTGGCACAGAGTGGAAATTCCAGGCAGTAGGCGAGGCGCACAAAGATGGCTTGGAACCTATTTGCCGTAAGTATGCATCTAAATTTATGTAATTATGGCTATAATTCTTGAAAAAGGTGGAGACACCCATCGGATTAATCTTGAGAAGCCGAGCGGAAGACCTCTGGCAGGCGAGATTGTCATCAATCTTGACTGGAACAAAGGAGGTTTTCTTAAAAATTTATTCGGCAATGCAGTGGACTTGGATCTTGGCTGCTTCTACGAAATGCGCGATGGCAAGAAGATGCTGATAGACGGATTACAGTTCTCACATGGACGTGGAGGCGACCGTCACCATGCAACACGACAGGGTTGTTACGACCAAGCACCTTATATTTGGCATCAAGGAGATGACCGTGGCGGAGGATCTTCATCTGGCGAAACAATACTTGTTAACCCGAATGGCGCTAACCAAATAAAGCGTATAATTATATATACATTTATTTATGAAGGCGTGGCGAAATGGTCAGAAACAAATGCCGTGGTAAAAGTAAAGGTACCTGGCAGTGAAGATGTGGTTGTGGAAATGGGACAACAAAGTAGCAACAAACGGTTCTGTGCCATAGCCCAACTCGACTTCGGAACGGACAACTCTATTACAGTAAAGAAACTTGTCACTTTCCATGATGGCCATAGCGACTGTGACAAGGTGTATGGCTGGGGATTTAACTATTCACCAGGCAGTAAAGATTAACTTAAAACTTAATGATATGGCTATTAGACTTGAAAAAGGACAGCGCATCAATCTCGAAAAAGAGAGCGGAACAAAGTTGACAAACTTTTGTGTAGGATGCAATTGGGGAGCTATCATCAAAAAGACATTCTTCGGTCTTTCTACTTCTGTTGTGGATGTTGACTTGGACCTTAGCTGTATGATGTTTGATGCAAACGGTAATGTAGTTGATCATATATGGTCACCATTGTATAATTTCGGAGGCAAATTACCACAAGGAAAATTAGATTCCAACGATTGTGCACTTCATCATACGGGTGATGACCTGACGGGTGATCAAGATGGTGATGATGGCCTAGACAATGAAATTATAACTGTTGACTTGAATCGTGTAAGTTCAAATGTAAACTCTATCGTTTTCTTCCTCAACATATATAATAACAATGAGTATAGTGGCGATTTCTCTGGAATACCATATGCTTCAATCCGCATGTTTGAGGGAACTCCAGAAAGACCACCAAAGCAGGTGCTCGCACAATATAATGTAGCAACAAAAACCGATTGCATAGGTAAACGTGCCCTTATTATGGGTAAGTTGTATCGTCATAACGGCAACTGGAAATTTGCTGCAATAGGTGATGCGTTTGAAGACCGTGGCATAGCTATGACTATCGTCAGAGTTGCAAGAGATTATTCAAAATAAATATCATAAATAAGACAATATGAGAAGACTTCCTGTATATCTACTCCTCGATACAAGTGGCTCAATGTATGGCGAGCCAATAGAGGCTGTGAAGAATGGCGTACAAACGCTTATCTCCACATTACGTAGCGACCCGTATGCTCTCGAAACAGCATACATCAGTATCATAACATTCAATAGTTCTGCACAGCAGGTCACTCCGCTTACAGAGCTTGCTGCATTCCAACAGCCAAACATCGACGCAAGTGGTTGCACTGCATTGGGAGGAGCTTTGGAACTTCTGTCTCAGAAAATTGATACAGAGATTACCAAGACAACGGCTGAGGTAAAGGGTGATTGGCGACCATTGGTGTTTATCATGACTGATGGTGAACCTACCGACTCAATGACCAAGGGTCTTGACGAGTTCAAGAAGCGTAAATGTGGCATGGTCGTAGCCTGTGCTGCAGGACAAGGTGCCAACACCAACACACTGAAGCAAATCACCGAGAATGTGGTTCAGCTTGATACTGCAGACAGTGCCACAATCAAGGCTTTCTTCAAGTGGGTATCTGCTTCTATCAGCACAAGCAGCAAATCTGTAGAAGAAACAGCTGCGGAAGCCACTACAATGAGTGAGCTTCCCCCTCCACCTCCAGAAGTGAACATTGTGGTATAAAACATCGATAAAATTGCCGGGTGATGTCTGCACTTATGACATCACCCGATATTCATAAAAAACAATAATTATGAGTAGAAGATTACCTGTCTACATATTAATAGATACGTCAGGTTCCATGAAAGGAGAACCGATAGAATCCGTCAAAGTCGGTTTGTCTGATATGATAGCCTCTCTGCGCTTAGATCCGTATGCTTTGGAAACTGCTTGTATCAGCATCATCACATACGACAAGGATGTAAAACAAATTCTGCCTTTGACAGAACTCGAAAATCTGCAACTACCAGACATAGAGTGTCCAGACTCTGGACCTACACATACAGGAGCTGCTCTGAATATGTTATGTGACTGTTATGACAAGGAAGTGAATATGGGCAGCAGAGAACAGAAAGGCGATTGGATGCCACTGTTGTTCGTCCTTACCGACGGAAAACCTTCTGACCTCATGGTTTATGAAGAAGCCATCAACAATGTAAAACGTCATCAATTCACAAACATAGTGGCTTGTGCTGCTGGACCTAAAGCCCAAACAGAGCCTTTGAAGAAATTGACAGACAACGTATTTACGCTTGATACGATGGATAGCAGCACGTTCAAGAAATTCTTCCAATGGGTAACCATAAATGTTCAACAAGGTGGGCGTACGATGGGAGTAACTGATAGCGTGGAACTACCACCGCCTCCAACAGAAGTAAATGTAGTAATATAGATAAAAAATGAATCTAAATGATTTATCTCACATTCCTTATTCTGAACTATCGAAAGAATTAGAAAAAGGAGGTAAGTTTGTTTGTTATACATATACAATATCTGTTATATTTATGACATTCAGAAGACCATCCCAAGTCTATTTTTTGAAATCTAATGAATGGGGTATAAAATATGGGTGGAAGTATTTACTCATTAGTCTTTTATTAGGTCTATGGGGAATACCATGGGGACCCGTATATACCTTACAAGCAATATGGTATTCTTTTTTCCCGATAGAAGTAAATCCAAATGACACAAATTTGCCATATAACGTATATTAGTTATGAATTGCAAGATTGTTGGTTATGAGTATAAAACTCTCGAAGTGATACTTTCACCTGGAGAGTCGTTTTATGCAGAACGTGGCAGTATTGTCTATGTTGACGAGGCTCTGCAACGTGATGCAGAATGGAATGGCGGTGGTTCGGGAAGCGGACTCGGCAATCTGATAGGCGGGGTGTTGCGCTCAGCCCTTTCAGGCGAATCGGTTCTGATTATACATTTCTATAACCCAACCAACACAGACAGGAAAATGGTGTTGTCGGGCAGTATGTGTGCACTTGTGCCAATACGCTTGCAGGGCGAGAATATGATATGTCGCCGAGGACATTATGTGGCTTCCACAGACAAGGTGAAACTTAATCTTAACCTCAATCTGCAAGGATTATTAGGTGGCGTAGGTCTGTTCCAAAAAGTGGACGGCAATGCTACCGTGTTCCTTGACTCACTTGGATCACCTATTGAAAAGATATTGGCAAATGGCGAAACCATAGAAGTGGACGAAAATCATATCGTTGCTTTGCAGGGCTTTCATACGTCTCAAATACAAGCTGGCTGGTCATTTGGCAATGTGCTGAGAGGTGAAGGTCTTAGCTTGATGAAGATAACGGGACCAGGGAAAGTATATCTGAGCCCTATTGCTATGATAATTCCTAAACAATAAAAATAAGAACATGAGAAGATTACCAGTATATTTCCTCGTTGATGTATCAGAGTCAATGATAGGAGAACCTATTCAGCAAGTAGAGAACGGCATGCGCCAGATTGTGCAAGAACTGCGCACTGACCCTTACGCCCTTGAAACGGCTTTCATTTCTGTGATTGCATTTGCAGGCAAAGCAAAGAGCCTGTCGCCTTTGACAGAACTATACAAGTTCTATCCACCAACATTTCCTATTGGTGGCGGTACTTCCCTCGGAGCTGCACTTGACTTTCTAATGGATGACATTGACAGAAATGTAGTGAAGACAACACAAGAGCGAAAGGGTGACTGGAAACCAATCATATTCCTTTTTACCGATGGCACACCGACCGACAATCCTTCAGCAGCCTTTGCAAGATGGAATAACAAATATCGTCGCAAGGCAAACCTAGTAGCTATCTCTATAGGGAATAATGTCAATACACAATTGTTGGGACAGATATCAGACAATGTACTCCGTCTGAACAATACGGATGAGATGTCTTTCAAGGCATTCTTTAAATGGGTGACAGCTTCCATTCAGGCAACAAGTGTGTCTGTTACCGATATGGGCGATGATAGCGTAGCATTAGCCCCTACAACAGGAATAAATCTTGAGAAAGTAGATACCTCTAAGCCATGTGTGGTAGACGAGAACTTTACTGTCCTTTTAGATAAATGCTCTAATACAAAGAAGACTTACCTTGTGAAGTATGCTAAACATTTGTCATATATAGAAGGTTTAGAATCAATTGACATGAAAGCCACAGACTTCAAACTTGTGGGTGCTTATCCAGTGGATGAAGAAACATACAACAGTTTGAGCGATGGCAAGTCAAACCGTCACATTAATACAATGTCACTCCGTGGTGTGCCGACATGTCCTTGCTGTGGTGCTCAGCTCGGTGTTGTTGTTTGTGAATGTGGAAACATCATGTGCTCTGACGGACAGACTACAGCCTGTCCTTGGTGTGGAATGGAAGGCTCTCTCGGCGAAATTGCGGAAGGTGGTATGGACATAACAAGAGGTAGAGGTTAAAGTATTATGACATTAGAAAAAGCATTACAAATTTTCATAGGAAACCAGGAAGACAAGAAAGCGGAATCGTTCCTTAAATTCTTGTCGGATAAATTATGGGACCAATATAAAGAACACATTATGGACAAGATAAAGATGGTTAATGGTGAATTGAAATGGAATCTCAATATACCAAACGCCAAAGAAAACATAGAATACAATCAGACAGTATCAATGCCCACGATTAACTCCGACCTGTTTTCCAACGTCGAGCTTGAACTTGTGGATGTTAAAGGATTAACTAAAGAGGAACATGGAGTAAAACTTACTATAGCTCCTGACGGCAAAAGTTTTGCAATCACAGGAACTCCATCTCTGGAAGCATTCCGAAAGAATGGTGCTGTTGCAGAATCCACGTTTGAGCTTACGTTATGTTATAAGTTCATTGGTGACATTGAAATGTCAGTAGATTGTCCGACATTGGAGCAAAAAATACCTTTTGTTATAAATCAAGACCCACGTAAACTTTGGAAAAACCTGCCTGTTGATTGGGATAATATGCCTGAACCTAAATATAAGAATGACGACACGCAGGTGGAATATGTAAAGGTTGAAGCATTGACTGATGGTGCTCCACAGAAAGATATTGTTGCTGCAAGTAAGCGTGGGCGAAGCCACGCACAAGAAGGAAAACCTCGTGATGATCATTTCCGTATGGAGCATATGGATAACGGATGGTATATCATGGCTGTTGCTGATGGAGCTGGATCGGCAAAGTTCTCACGTCAAGGCTCAAAGATAGCTTGCGATGAATCAGTTAGCTACTGCATGTCGAAGCTCGGACAAAGCAAAACATTTGAGGAAGCTATTGCCAATTATGGTAATCTGCAAGATCTCTCAGAAGAAGAAGCACGTAAAATCGTTGGCAATTACATATACGAGATTGTCGGCACAGCTGCGTTTAAGGCTCACAAGGCAATACAGGCTGAATCTGCGTTAACGAAACAACCGATTAAGTATTATGCCACTACTCTGTTATTGACCATTTGCAAGAAGTTTAGGTTCGGATGGTTTGTGGCTTCTTTTTGGGTGGGTGATGGAGCTATCTGTTTATATGACAGAAAAGCTCACACCGCAAAAATACTCGGAGTGCCCGACGAAGGCGAATATGCAGGACAGACTCGCTTCCTGACCATGTCTGAAATCTTCAAAGATGCGACAGCCCTGTATCAGCGTCTTCGCTTCTATATCGTAGATGACTTTACTGCGTTATTCTTAATGAGTGACGGAGTCAGTGACCCGAAATTTGAAACTGATGCAAATCTCAACAATCCTGATAAGTGGGATGCATTATGGGATGATTTGAAAGAAAATGGTGTTGATCTGACAGATGACAACGAAACATCGAAAGACCAATTACTTGATTGGCTCGATTTCTGGGCACCTGGCAATCATGATGACCGTACTATTGCTATTCTTTATGAGGGAGAAGATGATAATCTTACCGAGAAGAACACAACAGAAGATCAAACTTCGGAACAAGAACCTGAGGAACAACAAAATGAATAGGCTATGGCAAATAAAATAACATTAAAAGCGCAAGACGGCAGCACCGTAGAGTTCTATGACGAAATCAAGGCTCAAGGTGGTGTCAAGGACGTGTATTTCTCTACGGACAAGACGTATGTCGTGGCTTTTTACCGAAAGCCAATAAACGCTAACGACAAGGCCAGAATCAACGACATTGTGAACGTCCATAGAAATCGCATTTTCACCAATGATGCTGTAGGACACTATTGGGGCGCTTTCTTCGCATGGCCTACAAATATTGTTGAATGGAAAGGCTTGACAGGTATAGTTATGCCTTTCTATGACAAGAAGTTCTTTTTCAGTGGAGTTGCAGACTCTTGGCCATTTATAAAGAATGGTCAGGAGAAAAACGGAAAGTGGTTTTCGTCAGCCAAACTTATTAACCGTTTTGTTCCAGCAAACCAGAAAGGTTCATTCTTAGACAGATTGCACATGTGCTTGAAAATAGCACGTGCCATGCGTCGTCTTCATGCTGCAGGTCTTGCCCATTCTGACTTGTCGTATAACAATGTATTGGTTGATCCATTAAGTGGCAATGCCTGTATAATAGACTGCGATGGACTTGTGGTGCCTCACAAATTTCCGCCAGAGGTGGTAGGCACTCCAGGTTTCATAGCCCCAGAAGTTCTTGCTACAAAGGCACTAAAAATTGATGATCCAAAAAAGAATTTGCCTAAGATAGAGACCGACCGACACGCACTTGCCGTCCTTATATATACATTTCTGCTTAACCGCCATCCATTAGACGGCGGTAAAGTGTGGGATGTTGACGATCCACAGAAAGATGATGATATGCGTTATGGTTCGAAGGCTCTATTCATTGAGCATCCTACAGACAAAACAAATAAAGTAAAGGTTGACCAGTTGGCAAAATCACAGTTGCCACAGGGTGATCCATCAAAGATGCCTTACACAATATGTGGCCCTTATTTGAAGGAATTATTCGACAAGGCTTTTATCGACGGTTTGCATAATCCGTCAGCTCGCCCTACTGCCCTACAGTGGGAGGAGGCTTTAGTAAAGACTTGCGATTTGGTGCAACCATGTCAGAATTCCAAATGTGAAGCTCATTGGTATGTGTTCGGCAATACTACAAAGCCACGTTGTCCGTTCTGTGGAACAGAGTATAAGGGACAATTGCCTATTCTCAATTTCTACTATGCCCCCTCACATGGCAAGTATATCTCTGAAAACTACCGCTTGATGGTGTACGACAAGCAGACACTATACAAATGGCATTCTAATAACCTCGTCCCTTGCAACGAGAAAACGAGTGATGAGGATAAAAAACCAGTAGGTGATTTCCATTTCTTCAATGGACAGTGGATACTAATCAATCGTCGTTTGCCAGACATGTATGATGCCACAGACAAGAAGCCTATAGCTATAGGTCAGTATGTACCGCTCACAGACGGCAGACAAATCCTACTTGATAAAGGACAAGGAGGCAGATTAATTGTTGTTCAACTTGTAAATAATTAAGACTTATGAGTATAGAATTAGATAAGGAATCAAAGCAAGACGAAAAGTCTGAAATAAATTCAAGTACAATACCAACAGAAGATATTGATATATACTTCGTTTTAACAAGCTATAGAATCAATTATGTTAACTGATACTACGACATCTTTTTACAATGCTACATCAAAGCTAACATTTCGTATCTTTGTGTTTGCAATTTGGTACATCATCCAGTTTATAATTGGATGCGCTATATTATGGTATACTTACTACCATGTAATCGGTTTCTTTATAGACCGAGTTATCAATCCATTAGAAGGTCAAAAAGATAACTATATAGTAGCAATTCTTATAATCGTTCTAAGCATTTTGATTGTATCATTGCCTACTGTACTTGCATTTTATCTAATGCAACCTGTTTTTAGGATAAAAAGAAACAGACAAGAAGGAGATGGAATAGAAGTCAGTCGAAGTGAGTGTCCAAATCTATTTGCAATGATAGATAACCTTACTAAGGAAATCGGAACGTCTTTTCCAAAACATGTTTACATAAACGAACAGGTAAATGCTTCCGTTTTCTACGACGTGGCTTTTTGGAACATATTTATACCAGTCAAAAAGAATCTTATTGTTGGAGTACCATTGTTATATTCTCTTACAGAAGATGAACTAAGAGCCATTCTCGCGCATGAATTTGGTCACTTTTCTCAGCGCAGTATGAAATTCGGATCAATGGTAAGAGCTTCATGCGAAATCATGTCGTATATGGTTGAAACACCAAGCTATTTGGCAAAGACAATACACACATGGTTTGAAGCATCAAAAGCGTTTGGTTTATACGGACTCGTATTGTTCGTCATACTCCTCGTTTTAGTTTATATCATAGATTATTCTCAGAAACTAAATCGATGGATGTATCGTTGGGTTTGTAAGGCAGACGCAGGCTTGTCGCGCGAAATGGAATTTGATGCCGACAGGATAAGTTGTTCTATTGTTGGAACAAACATTTTTGTTTCGGCTATTTGCAAGGTTGATGCCACGTCTGATAACTATAAAGCATATTTAAGAATTGCTAATTCCTTGATTGACAATGGCTATGTTTTTGACAATCTTTTCAACCATTATGATGAAGTTTTAGAGAAACTCCCTTCAAATTGTCGAACGATAATCAGTACTAGCGAGATGCTTAGTGAACAAATAAAGAACAATGATATTCCTTATGGCATTATTGTTGAGTCATTATATGATAGTCATCCTTCGTTAACACAAAGAATAAATGCTGTAAAGAATAGCAATATATTGTCTGAAAGCCAACAAAGTCCAAGACCTGCATTATCGCTGATTCATGCTTCATTAATTCAAAGATTAAGTGATGAAGTTCAACCAAAGACTGACAGTGAGAATCATATACTGCAAGTAATAGATCAAGATTCCTTCAACCAATGGATTGACAAGGAAATTAGCCAAAACTATTACGACAATAAACATATTGCACTATTCTCAGCGTCATGGTTCACTTTCAATATTGACGATGAAAGTCTGCCCGTTATAGAGAAAAGCCCAATAAATGAAGAACAAAGAAATTTCTTGTATGATTATATAGCTACAGAAAGCGATTTTCGCTCCTTCAAAAACATTGATGGAGACACGTTTGAAAACTATAATGTGATATATAAAGGCGAACAACTTACTTACAAGAATTATGGTTTGCAGCTCAAAAAATTAGAGACTAAATACCATGATCTCAGTAAAAAGATGATAGAAGAAGAGAAAATGGTATACTCTTTCATGTTTAATCATCCTGATTCAGATAAAGAGATAATTAAAGCACAATGGTCTCGCTTGTTCTATTGCATTTATGTCAATCGTTACGTTCTTGATAAATTGGAAGATAGTCGAATAGCAATCCATTATACTCTTTCTAATATGGGACAACCATCGGAAGAAAGAGAGGGACTAATACAGCTGGAATTGCAGACCTATCTTCAAACTCTCCAGGCGTCCATCAAAGAGATGAATATTGAGGCAATAGGGATGGTTGCAAACGAAAACTTCATAAACCTTCTTAAATGGATTGTAAACGAAGCTGACAGACATTATGAACTTAACAATGGAGAATACCTTAAGCAAATGGTGATTGACGTACCAGACTATTTACGTGAAGTACATAATAGATTGCAATATGGTGAGGAACTCCAGTTGTATCGAATGCTGAAAGCAATAGATTAGATTAATATGACATTGACAATAGTTCGTTAAAATATGAGTTAAGGGCTATGCGGCTATACTCCGCCAGCCAAAGAGTTCTTTGATAGTTTGACTAATAAAGTTACGGTTCGGCATCTTCCGACACTTGCCATAAATTAAATTGGCAAGGTGGTTGTTTGTCATCATTTCTTTGAATGAAGCCATAGAATACGGCAATCCATTCTCTTTCATCATCACTTTCGCAATATTTTGTGAAGCGAATGAGGCGTTATATGCGAAGTCAAGTTGGTTCTTGTGCCGAGCTTGGCAATGAGTGAGTCCCGTGAACTGCTTGGCATCACGGAAACAGAACTCAATCAGGAGCTCGTATTATCACCCCAAAGGAGAAATATCTTGAGATAATAGATATGTGGCTATTAGAAAAACTTGCCAAAGAACTTTTCCAAGATTCTATTGAATATGCATTGGATATAGATTTTAGCGATTCTTTAATCTTTATTTTATGTCTTATTGCTATTCTAATATGGATATTGTCAGCTGTATATCACATTATAAAAGGTGTGTATGATGGTATCATTGAAGCAAAATGGAACTACAAATATAATAAAGAGTTGAAGAAGTTCAACAACTATCAGCTTACAAAAAAACGGCCTAATATTCGGAAAAGTAAATAGCAAGTATAAGTGCAAACTTGATAAGTGTTTGTATTCTGAGGAGGGTTGGAATCTATTGAAACGAGAATTATTATTAAATATACGATAATGAATATATACATCATAAGAAACGCCCAACGATTTGGACCATACGATGAAAAGACACTTCTATCGTATGTAAACAACGGACAGATACTGAAGCAAGACAAGGCTATCGCAGTAGGTGATAGCCTTGAACAAACTGTTGGATTCTATTTGAAACGTGCCAATCTAAGATACAAAGTTCCCAACAAAGGAAATATCATTTCGCAATTATCTGCAATCGGTTCGGAACTGATATTCCCTAAAGCAAAGTTGTTTTCTAAGCAATTTCTGTCAGACCAAAGGTTCATGATATTAGCTTTGGTTGGACTTTTGCCAATGATTATAATGAACATTCCTTTAGGTGGTTTGTTTTTGTTTTATGAGGTTTCCTTGTATTTCTCCATTATATGGGGATTATTCTTTTATGCCTGTTTCAAAACACCACAAGTTAAGTTGAAGACAACTATGAATGTCTTCTTCTTGACGCAATTATGTGTGTTCGTAGTATGGGACTTGATTGGGTTACCAAAGCTAAATCCGTTCTATTTATTCACAGACGTTGCGTTCCCGATAAACGTAATTGGATTTGTATTCGGAATGGGATTTACGGAAGAGCTTGCCAAGATAATACCTCTTCTTTTTATACTACACAAAGCCAAAGAACCATTAATACCACAAGCGATGGTATTCTATGGACTGATGTCTGGAATAGCCTTTGGCGTGTTTGAGGGAGTGCAATACCAGATTACCGTCAATGCACAACAAACATACGATGTTTCTTTCTTCTTGAATATCGCCCGACTGACAAGCCTACCATTTCTACACGCCTGCTGGTGCGGCATTGCTGGATACTTTCTTTCATTCGCCAATCTCTATCCTAAGTATAGGAGAGGCTTGTATACTTTAGCATTATGTGTACCAGCTGTGATACATGGATTATACGATGCTTTGTCAGATTACTGGTTGGTTTCATTGATCATGGTGTTTGTTGGTTTGATGTTACTGACTGTGTACTTAAAGCAAAGCGTTGATTATCAATCGAAATTACGTCAATAGCTTAAAGATGTAATATTGCAACCGCTATACATGGAATAAGGTTTATGATGAATTGCAATGTTATGAAAACCCATATTAGTAACATTATTTGAGATACCTTTGCTGTATCAAAAATAAAAACAATAAAATATATACGCATATGGGATTTTTAAATCTTTTCAACAAAAAGAGTGACAACGAAGCTAAGCTTTCCGTTTCACTGCCAATGATTGAGCCTGCTGAGACTAAGGAAGAAATCAAAAGTGTAGAAACACCTGTTGTGACACCTACAAATAAAGAAAAGCCTATGACTATTTCTTATGCTACAGGCTGGCCAATAGATGTTATCTACGGCTATCTATGCAAAAATTATGAGAACAAAGGTTTTGATGATGCTATGCTTAAAAGCGATTTGGCTTTTCGCGACTTAAACATGAGTCTCATAAAGAACAAAATCTTGATGGTGTTCCGTGAGATAAATCTCAACTATGATGTCATGAAACAGGATTTGCAGACTCGTATTGACAACTGTAATGCTGCAGGTTTGCTTACAACAGTTTCAGAGTTAGAGAAAACAATGTCAACAATAAATGCTCATAAGGAAGAGCTGAAACAACTTGAGGCTGATTTCCGTAACAATGCCAATGAAGCATCAATTCCGTTACAATCGTATGATTGTGGATTCCTTAGAGGAATAGCATCCATACAGATGAGTGGTACAAACGTGACTATTAAAGCTCCTGTTATGCAAAGTAATGATACAGTTTCATTGAAGAGAGGAATAGCATAATTGTAAAACCATATAAATAACAGAATTATGAATTGGTGGATAAAGTTAGGTTGTAAACTTACGGGGTGGAACTCATCTGTTCTTTCTCAGTGCTCAGAAGCAAGCAAATCGCAGTTGAACAAATATACATCTGCACTCCTTATATTGATGATAGTTTGGAGTATTACCGGCTTCTGTTTTGCCCAAAGATATATTGGCCTTCCTATTTGGGGAAGCGCGTTGGTGGCGATAGTATTTGTCACGATTGTCATAATGATAGAGCGTCAGATTCTATTGGCAATACATCCAACAAAATTGCTTGCATCTTTTAGATTTGTGATAGCTATTATAATGGCAATTGTCGGTTCTACTATCTTCGATCAAACAATGTTTGGTAAAGATATTGATAAGCAAATGGCTGATACCATAGAGTTACAGACGGCAACCTTGACACAAAAGAGAGTGGGTATTATAGACGGAAAACTGACTGCAATAAATGCAGAAAGGGATTCTTTAGATAAATTGAACTCTATTCTTCAAGCCGACATAAATGCTAATCCTTGGATAATTCAACGCTCTGTAACAAACAGTCAGGAGAAACTGGTGGTTGACGGACGGATAAAAACAGTCAACAATCCATCTGTAACAACAAACCAGGTGGCTAATCCCAAGCAGGATGTTGTGAATGCAAATAACGAGAAAATAAAACAGCTTGTTGAACAGGAGAAAGAATGGTCAAAAAAGAAATTGACTGTAGAGGAAGACACTCGTAAAGAATGTAAAGCCAATGTAGGTTTTCTTGAAGAACTTGAGGCCATGGTGTCTATAATCACAAACAGATGGGTTGCTGGTGCATTCTATTTCATACTCTTTCTTCTTTTGATGAGTTTGGAACTGTTTGTAGTTACTAGCAAAATGGGAGACAAAGAATGTGATTATGAGATGGCTATAAAAGGAGCTGAGAGAGTGAGAATGGCTCAGTTTAATACCGCTTTCGGAAGAATTGAATGACTTTAAAAGTGGATTGGGGCCAAGTATTTCAGCAAAAGAATTTGAAAATAACAAATAGTATTATTAACGTATTTATATCAAAACTTAGACTATATGAGAACAATATTATTATCCTTTTTGATTGCATGTTCGTCTGTCTTATACGCAGACAACATCAAGCGACCTGACAGCTATAATTACACGCGTGGCATAGAGGCTATTCAGAACAACAATTTGGAAGAAGCTCTTGACTATCTAAACAAAGAGATAACTGAGCATCCAGACAATGGATATGCCTTTGCGTGGGTGGCATTAGTAAGAAACTATAATGAAGAATATGGACGCGCCTTGACAGCAGCAAACATTGCCGTCAAAAAGATTCCATCAAAAGACAAGGAATACAAAGCTTTTGCCTTTTCTACACGCGCAAGTGTTTTTCTGAATTTAGAGGACACTATTCAGGCTATAAAAGACTATACACAAGCAATAGCATTGACTCCTGAAGAAGACCGTTTGTATAATACCAGAGCACAGGTATATTACGAGCAAAACAAATATGATTTGGCAGATAATGATTATCGAAAAATAATCTCGTTGAAAGAAGGAGACGTAATGGGCTACATGGGATTAGGAAGAAATGCTAATGCTCAAAAGAGATATGAAGATGCCATCAAGCAGTTTGACTATGTGAATAAACTTGAGCCTTCATACTCGTCTGCTTATTCGTTCCGTGCCGAAAGTTATATCGGTCTAAAGAAATACAATGAAGCAATTGACGATGTAATAACGGCATTAGGTATCGACCAAGACGACAAAGCCTTCTATGAACTTCAAACACTTGCAGACTCAGCATTTGCTCAAACTATAGCAAAATTGAAAATTCAGAAACTGAAAGAGCCTAAAGAGTCCTCATGGCCATATGATCTTGGCGTAGTATATGAGAAAACAGACAGATACGCTAAAGCCATATCTTTTTATAAAGAATCGTTGGCAATAGAATCTAACAAAGAAACAGCAAACCGCATAGCCAACTGCTATAATGAAATCGGTGACTACGACAAAGCGTTGGAATATTGCGACCAAGCGATAGCGTTAGATTCGACCAAAACCAATTATCTGTATTTCAAGGCGAATATACTGGATAATGCAGGACGCTCAGAAGAGGCTATTAAAGTAATGGATAGTTACATAGCACAAAATCCCGAAGAATACTTTCCATATTATAGAAGAGGTTGGTTCAAAGATCATTCTGGAAAGACCGATGAGGCCATTGAAGACTATACAATGGCTATCACTCTTCAACCCAATGATGCTTACCAATATTTGAACCGTGGTGTATTGCTTTTGCGAAAAGGTGATAAGAAAAAAGCAGACGAAGATTTCAAACAAGCTGTTCGTTTAGATTCTGTCCCCGATGCACCAGAATGTGCATTCTATGCCTATTACTACTTGGGGGATAAGAATAAGGCTATAGAAATGCTGGATAAAGCTTTAAAGAAAGAAGACAAAGGTAACTATTACGATGCTGCTTGTCTATATTCCATTATGGGTGATAAAGAAAAAGCTATTTTCTATCTGCGCAAGGCATTAGAGAATGGTTATAGAATATTTGCTCACATAAAACGTGACAGAGACCTCAACAACATACGTACCACAACAGAATATAAGGCACTTATGGCAGAATATGAACAAAAACATCTGCAGGAAATTGCTGAAGATGGCGATGATGCCGTGTACGAGAATAAGACAGAGGAGGTGTCGTTTATCAAAGAAGGGAATGTTTGCAAGGTGAAGTGCTCCATTAATAATTTGCCACTGCACTTCATTTTCGACACTGGAGCATCTGATGTTTCAATATCCTCAGTGGAAGCCACTTTCATGCTAAAGAACGATTATCTGTCAGCTTCCGACATTATCGGCAGACAGAACTATATAACTGCAGACGGCAACATTATAGAAGGTACAGTAATAAATCTTCGTGACGTGAAACTTGGAAACATACACCTCAACGACATAAAGGCTTCCGTTGTCAAGAACCAGTCCGCCCCATTGCTTCTTGGTCAAAGCGTATTCTCAAAATTGGGAAAGATAGAAATAGACAATGATAATAAAGTGCTGAGAATTACATACCGCAAAAAAATAAAGCAAGAAAATCAGCCTTAAGACTGGTTGTCAAATCAAAGAAAATGGGGTGTAATATTGCAAGAGTGCCATATACGGAAAAAGGAATGTAGATTGTAACATTATGGAATCTCCAAATTGATGCAAAAACCATCATACCTTTGCATCAGAAAAAACAAACAATAAAAAATAACGATTATGAAAAAGATTATCTTAGCAATGGTTACAATGTTGGCAACATCAATGGTTTCCGTAGCACAGTCCTACAATTATGGCAACAATAGCCGTCGTAGTACAACAACATCTACATATGGTAGCTATGGTACAAATCCAAGTACTACTTCTGTTAGTGGATACACACGCAGCAATGGTACTTATGTGAACGGCTACACTCGGACACAGCGTAAAGGAACAAACCATGACAATTTTTCGACTTCAGGAAATTACAATCCATACAATGGAACAACTGGCAGTCGAGCAAGAGACTATTCCACACGGTCGTACAACTATGGCTCTGGTTATACTATACAGACCGGTCCTCGTGGTGGACAATATTACACCAATAGTCGTGGCAATAAGGTGTATGTACCAAAGAGATAAGTAAATAAATAGCAACAACAAATCAGATATGACAACTATGAAAAGAATTTCATCAGTATTTGCAGTAATGGCAATCATTGTATGTTGTTCATGTGGAGGTGGCACAAAACCAAATCCAGAGAGCAGAACATACGAAAACGCATATAAATCTTCTTCAACGGCTACAGAAACAGAGACAGACAATCCTTATTTAGAGAACAAGTTATATACAGGTGCCATCCCGTACAACAATAACACTTGTGAAGGTGATGAATCAAAAATCAGCGTGTCAACGTCCGCCAGTTCGGAATGTGATGTAATAGTCATCGTAAAAAGAAACAATCATATTGTTAGGAACGTTTACATAGAGGCTGGAGATTCTTATGATTTTTCAGTCCCAAACGGTACTTATCAAGTATTTTTCTATGGTGGCAAAGGTTGGAATCCGCATAAGAAAATGACAGGTGGATATGTTGGTGGCTTTGTAGCTAACGAATCATATTCTAAAGATTCGTCTGTGGCATTAAATTACCAAGGTGTCAGCTATGAATTGATTCCACAACAAAATGGAAACTTTAGTACAATGCAGAGCAATGCTTCAGAAATATTTTAAGTAAAGCAAAATATGGAACAAAAACATCACTACACAGGCTTGACCGATGCCCAGGTGCTCGAAAGCCGCAGAAAGAATGGTGCCAACGTGTTGACACCACCAGAGAAAGAACCTTTATGGAAACTGTTCTTGGAGAAGTTCGGCGATCCGCTGATTATTATCCTGATGATTGCCGGTGCGTTGTCGATAGGTATTTCATGCTACGAATTCTTCGGACTCGGACAGGGCGCAGCCGTATTCTTTGAACCGGTAGGAATCTTCGTTGCTATCCTTCTCGCAACGGGGCTTGCCTTCTATTTTGAGTTGAAGGCCGACAAGGAATTCACAATTCTTAATCAGGTGAACGACGACGAGCCAGTAGAGGTGATCCGCAATGGCAACACTACGCAAATTCCTCGTAAGGATATTGTTGTCGGTGACATCGTGATTCTCAATACCGGTGAGGAGGTTCCTGCTGATAGCGAATTGCTTGAGGCGACATCTTTGCATATGGATGAGTCAACATTGACTGGTGAACCGATGTGTGGCAAGAGTGTCGATGAGAAAGATTTCGACAAGGCTGCAACCTATCCTACAAACCATGTGATGAAAGGCACTAAGGTTATGGAGGGTCATGGCATCTGCCGTGTACTTGCTGTTGGTGACAAGACAGAACAAGGCAAGGTGTTCGAGGCAGTACAGATTGACGACAGCGTGAAGACCCCACTCAATGAACAGCTCGACGGTTTGAGTGACTGGATAACCAAGGTAAGCTATGGCTTTGCTGCACTTATTGTCATCGGACGTATCATTATGTACTTCGTGACAAATGGAACCGACTGTTTCGGTTCAATGGAGCAGGTCGCTCCGTTCATAGCATACGTTCTTCAGACATTGATGATTGCTGTAACGCTTGTGGTTGTGGCAGTGCCAGAGGGATTACCAATGGCTGTCACTTTGAGTTTGGCTTACAGTATGCGCCGCATGCTCAAGACCAACAACCTTGTAAGAAAGATGCATGCCTGTGAAACTATGGGAGCAACAACTGTCATCTGTACGGACAAGACGGGAACGCTGACGCAGAATCTGATGAGCGTGGATGAGATGAAAATATATGGCGATACGCCGAAGGAGATTATTAATGAGGGTATTGCTGTAAACTCTACTGCGTCCATTGATTTCTCTGACAAAAACAAACCGCAGATTCTTGGCAACCCAACAGAAGGAGCATTGCTTCTTTGGTTGAACAAGAAGGGTGTTGACTATCGTGCGATACGTGAGAGTGTAAAGACTCTTGCGGAGGTGCCGTTCTCTACAGAACGCAAGTATATGGCAACAATAGTAGAGTCTGTAGTGTTGAAGGGCAAGAAGATTCTTTATGTGAAAGGTGCTCCCGAGATTGTGTTCGGCCTTTGCAAAGAAACATCTGTAAGCAAAGAGGATGTTGAAAAGCAACTGACAGAATATCAGAATCGCGCCATGCGTACGTTGGGCTTCGCCTACCAGGTGTTGAACGATGGCGAAAAAGCTGTTGATGGCAATAAGATTGTAGCAGACAAGCTCTGCTTCATCGGAATTGCAGCCATCGCTGACCCGGTAAGACTGGATGTGCCTTCTGCAGTTAAGGAATGCGTGGATGCTGGTATCAGCGTGAAGATCGTAACCGGCGATACATCTGGAACTGCAAAGGAAATAGCACGTCAGATAGGTCTTTGGAATGATACGGAGGACACAGAGCGTAACATCATTACCGGTCCTGAGTTTGCGGCATTGTCGGATAAGGAACTGCAGGATCGCATTCTTGACTTGAAGATTATCTCTCGTGCCCGCCCTATGGACAAGAAACGTCTGGTGGAAACCTTGCAGAAGAAGAACCAGGTGGTTGCCGTTACTGGTGACGGAACCAATGATGCGCCAGCTCTCCGAGCAGCCCACGTCGGTTTGTCAATGGGTGACGGCACGAGCGTAGCAAAGGAAGCTTCCGACATTACCATTATCGACAACTCGTTCAGCAGTATCGGAAAGGCTGTTATGTGGGGACGTTCGCTGTATCAGAATATCCAGCGTTTTCTCCTGTTCCAGTTGACTGTGAACGTTACGGCTTGTTTCCTCGTTCTCTGCGGTGCTTTTATGGGTACAGAGTCTCCTCTTACCGTTACGCAGATGTTATGGATAAACCTCATCATGGATACCTTTGCAGCTATGGCTCTTGCCTCACTGCCGCCATCTGAGAGTGTGATGAAAGATAAACCTCGCGACCGCAATGCGTTTATCCTCAATAAACCAATGCTTCGAGAGATTATAGGTGTAGGTGGTTTCTTCTTCCTGATGCTGCTGGGAATGCTTTATATATTCCAGCACGCTGAAGTCAATCAGCTTACCGACCTACTTCACCTACAATTGGGAGCCAAGGGGCATGTGTCTACATACGAGTTGACACTGCTCTTCACGACTTTCGTAATGACCCACTTCTTCTATCTCTTCAATGCCCGAGCATTTGAGACAGGGCGCAGCGCATTACATTTCAAGGGATGCAATGGTTTGCTTACGATTGTGGCAATTATCCTTATAGGTCAGATTGCAATGGTTGAAATACCTGGTTTGCAGCAGTTCTTCAATGTTGAGGGATTGAAACTGATAGACTGGGTGATAATCATCATTGGTTCTTCATTCGTACTTTGGGTACGTGAAATCTGGCATCTGTTGACAAAGAAATAACATTTCTGATGGAACTGCATAAAGATTATTGTGTGGTTCCATCTTTAATTTGAAAAACGATGATTGATTTAGAAAAACAAAAAGAACCCAGTGAGGAAGAAATACAAGAATGGGTTAATGAAGTCTATGAATATGCTGTTAATTTATACACGAATCATAATATGAGTTGGGGAGAAGTTAGGCAGGAATTGATTAATCAAGGACTTAATGTCGAAGATGCAACAACAGTTGTTTCGAACTTGAAACAACAAGAACATGAGGCTAAAATAGATGCTTCAAATAAAGAACTGGGGTATGGTGCCTTATGGGCTTTAGGGGGTATAGCACTAACAGCTATCACTGATGGAGCCGTTATCTTCTACGGAGCCGTTTTGTGGGGAGGATGGCTTCTATTAAAAGGTATATACCATAAAATAGGATAAGAAAATGAGAAAAAGAAAATCAAGCACTGGAAATCCTGGGCTTTCGTTCTCTTGGAAAAGGGCTTTAGGTATAACTCAGGCAAAACAAAAAATAGCCCGCCAAACAGGCATTCCTACTACTAAATCTGGTATAGAGAGGAAAATCGGTAAAATGATATTGAAGTCAATATTTGGAAAATAAAATAACCAATTCTATTGACTTATCGCCCCTGCTTGGTTACTTACGTTTTTTGCTTTGTTGCAATTATCATCTCCAATATGTGAACATAAACTAGTAAACTAAGTACAATTTGTATAAGTCTCATTAACATCTTATTCTGCAAACCACAAAATTCATTTTATCATTGGTGTGAATTTCTAAACTGTGATAGGCATAGAATGCCTTATAGATACCAGTTAAAGCAGCAAACAATAGTTAACGAATCTTAACCACTGATTTGTATTAAACTATTCGTGTTTTACCAAAAACTACGCAAGATTGATTTCTCGCAGACAATGGGAACTTTATGGTATCATTTACGCTTTATGCCGTAAAGTTTCTTTTGATTTACAGACACTTACAAAATATATACTGGTTCAAGCGTGGAGCCAGTCTGTTGCTCGTTCCACGCAGTAAAGGCTCTCGCATTGCCCAGATTGTCGAAACGAGCAACGTCGAAAGCCCCACGTAGATGTAAATATATAATATCCCTATTCTGACGACGAGCGACAAGAATCGCCCGAAGCCAATGAAGGCTGTATACAATACATCCCATGAGGCGTTCCCGTTGCTTTGTTGTTGACAATCCGTAGGGAATTTGCGAGATTCTTACTGCGTCAAAAACAAAGCGTACAGTTACGCCTTATATGTATATATGTCAATACCTGAATTATATCCTTTTGATGTTGTGTTACAACGTCTTTTGATAATGAAACTCAGATAATGACTTTGCAAATTTAATGATTAATTTTAACAATACAAATATAAATGCATTTTTTTTGTACTATATAGTAAAATAAAGGTAGGGCTATAACAAAATTACCACGCTACCAGATAGTAGCGTGGTAATTATATGGTCGGATGAGTGCCGTTATGTTAACGCACCCTGCTTTATTAATAAAGTGTCTTTGGAGCGAGTCGGAAGCTGAAAGTATAGTCCTTGTACTCCACGCGGTGACCCTTGCGGGCGCGTCCGTCGCCACCCCAGCTGTCAACACCGCCGACACCCGACTGCACGAGGTCGATGAAGAGGTTGGTGTACTTCGACTTCTCTACCGACTGCGAGTGGCGCTGGTGCTTCTCTGCGCCCTCATCGAGAGTGAGGAGGTCGTAGTGCAGAGCCGATGCCGAGAAGCGCTTGTCGCTCTCTACGCGGAAGCCCACACCGTTCTTGTCGGTCTGGTTCCACCAGCGCAGGTCGCTCATCGTTCCGGTCTCCTGCGGACGTACATACGGGTAGAAGAGGTCGTCGGCAGTAGAGTGGTAGATGCCAACGTTCTGCGAGATTTTGCGGTCGGAGTAGTTCTCCACTGGTCCGCGTCCGTTCCACTGCACCTGATCCATGTCGTAAGGCAGGTTCATTACCATACCGAAGCGGAGCATCTCCGACACCTTTGCGCCCGGAGTGGTCTTCAGATCCTGAGTAACTACGAGTGTGCCGTTAGCCTCTACCTGGTATGTGAGTGTGAGTGTAGACTTCACAGCAGGCATGTTATACACAGCTACTACAGTCTTCAGTTTTTTATCAACTGTGAGCGAGCGAAGTTTCATCTTCGGAGTGCGCCAAGCAGCGAAGTTGTTCTGCGACTGTGCGCCCATGTCGTTGTCGGTTACGGCGCGCCAGAAGTTAGGCTTGAGCGAACCGCCCTCGCCGAGGAGTGAGTTGCCGCCCACCTCGTAGCGTGTGATGAAGCCCGTAGCGCGGTCGAAGGCGAGCGTGAAGTTCTGCGCCTGCAGAGTGAGCAGCGGTTCCTTCTTCTTGTCGGTGAGTTTCACCGCCTTCAGAGCCTTCGCCTCGTTCTCGCTGAGTGAGAGGTCGGCACCCTTTGCCTCGCGCAGTGCGAACTGCTGGTAAGCCACTACGTCGCCAGCCTTCTGCAGTCCCTCGTCGTTCTTCAGACGATACTCGATGTTGAGCATCACGTCGTTCGCCTCGTTGAGGTTGTCGAGGTTGTACGGCAATGTGAAGTCGGCAGAGCTCTGTGCCTTCACCTCAGAGAGGTCGGCGATGGTGCCGTTCTGACGTTCGATGCCGTCAGCCACGATAGCCCACGATAGCGATACGTTGTCGAGCGGACGGAAGAAGTTCTCGTTGTAGACGTTGAACTTCTTCTCGGCGAGGTTTGCAGGCTTGGTCCAGATGTTCTGATACCAGTAGCCCACCTCGTAAGCCTCCGGGTTCGGTTTGCGGTCGGGCGAGATGAAGCCGTTGCAGTTGAAGTTGTTGTCCGACGGGTCGTAAGAGTTGAAGTCGCCGCCGTAGTTGTATATCATATTGCCCTTGGCGTCCTTGCCGCGCAGACCCTGGTCTACGAAGTCCCAGATGAAGCCACCCTGATAGATAGGATACTTGCGGATGAGGTCCCAGTAGTCCTGCATCACACCGCAAGAGTTGCCCATAGCGTGTGCGTACTCGCAATGAATCATCGGCTTCGGGCTTGCCGGATCCTTGGCATAGCGTTCGGCAGCCTCCGGTGTGATGTACATCTCAGCGTAGAAGTCGGTGTTATCGCCGAGGATGGCACGCTCGTAGTGTACGGGGCGCGACGGATCGAACTCGTTGATCCACTTTTTCACGGCAGCGAAGTTCTTCGAGTCGGCAGTCTCGTTGCCCATCGACCAGTAGATAACCGACGGATGGTTGTACTGGTTGTGTACGTTGTGCTCGTTGCGCTCCATAATCTGCTTGGCGAAGAGATCGGTCGTTGTGATAGCGTCGCTGTCGTAGAAGAAGCCGTGGCTCTCCTGGTTAGCCTCAGCGCATACATAGATACCGTATTCGTCGCAAAGCTCGTAGAAGTAAGGGTCGTCGGGGTAGTGGCATGTGCGCACTGCGTTTACGTTGAACTGCTTCATCAGCTTCACGTCCTCGAGCATACGCTCACGTGAGATGACATATCCGCCGTCGGGGTCTATCTCGTGGCGGTTGGCACCCTTGATGAGTATCGGCTGACCGTTCACGAGCAGCTGCTTGTTCTTTATCTCCACCTTGCGGAATCCCGTGCGTACCGGCACCGACTCTACGTCCTTGTTGTCCTGCTGCACCGTTACCACCACCTTGTACAGATTAGGAGTCTCGGCAGTCCATTTCAGTGGGTTCTCCACGTCGAACTTCACTGTAGCGTTTACTACAGCCACGTTGCGTCCCTTCTGCTTCTTCACCTTCGACGAGTTGATAATCTTGCGGCTCACCACATCTCCGTCAGGCGCGATGAGGTCGATGAGGAACTTTGCGTTGCCCTTCGCCTTGAGTGCAACGGCGAGCGATCCGTTCTTGTATTCGGCATCGAGGTCGGGTGTCACGCGCACGTCGTCGACATGAGCAGTCTGCGAGCGCGAGTAGAGGAAGCAGTCGCGTGCCACGCCCGAGAGACGCCAGAAGTCCTGGTCCTCGCTGTACGAGCCGTCGCACCAGCGGAACGACTGGAAAGCGATGAGGTTGTCGCCCTTCTTAAGATATGGTGTGATGTCGAACTCCATTGCCGACTTCGAGTCCTCTGCGTAGCCTACGAACTTGCCGTTCACCCAGAGGTACATGTTCGATGTCACCGAGCCGAAGTGAGCAATCACCTGGCGTCCGTCCCATGAGTCGGGTATGCGTATAGTGCGTCGGTATGAACCTACGTGGTTGTCCTTGGTAGGCACCATCGGAGGATTGTTCTTGAAGTGTCCACGCCATGCGAAGCCTATGTTCACGTACTCAGGGTCGCCGTATCCGTTCAGTTCCCAAATGCCCGGCACGCGCATAGTCTTCCATGCCGCGTCGTCGTAGTCGGTGCGGAAGAAGTCGGTAGGACGCTGGTCGGCGTTCTCCACCCACTGAAAGTGCCAGTCGCCCTCAATAGAAAGGAAGTTGCTCGATTTGTCACGGTCGCCTTTCAGCGCATCCTCGCGGTTCTCGTAAGCAAAGAACGATGTGCGTGTAGCGAAGCGATTAACATTGTTCACCGACAGGTCGTGCCACTCGGTAAAGGTCGGCTCAGTAGCCTTGTCTGTTTCGTTGGCTGCGTAGATATGACATGGGGTCATACCGGCAATTGCCAACGTCAAAAGCAAGTGTTTCATAATTATATTGTTGATTGTATATGTGCGGTTTAAAGTTCTGACAACAAAGTTACTACAAATTTGGCGGAAACTATCAAAAATTGTAATTTTGTATGTTAAATACAATGAATATGAACTATAATACACATACTCTTGCTAACGGATTGCGCATAATCCACCTGCCGTCGGCTCAACCCGTGGTGTATTGCGGCTACGCTGTGGGTGCCGGCACACGCGACGAAGAGCTCGGACGCGAGGAGGGCATGGCGCACTTCTGCGAGCATATCACCTTCAAAGGTACGGAGCGACGCAGCTCGATGAAGATACTCGGTCATTTGGAGAGTGTGGGTGGCGACCTCAACGCCTTCACAAACAAGGAGGAGACGGTGTATCATGCTGCCGTGTTGAAGGATAACATCGGTCGCGCGGTCGACCTGCTCACCGATATCGTGTTCCACAGTACCTATCCGCAGGCGGAGATAGACAAGGAGGTGGAGGTGATTGTCGACGAGATAGAGAGCTACAACGACTCGCCCGCCGAACTCGTCTACGACCTCTTCGAGAACGCCGTCTTCAGCGGTCATCCGCTCGGGCACAACATACTTGGCACGGCGGAGAAGCTGCGCCGTTACACCACGGCTGATGCGCTGCGCTTCACGCGTCGCTACTACCGACCCGACAACAGCGTGTTCTTTGCGTATGGCGATGTCGACTTCGCGCGATTGGTGCGGCTGCTTGAGCGTGCCAACACTGTAGCTGCAGATGAAGTGTGCTGCGATTGCAAGCAATCTGCCGCTACGCTGCCGCCATACGTGGCGCAGCACATAGAGCACCATATGGACACTCACCTGGCGCACGTGATGGTGGGCACACGTGCCTACGACGTGCACGACGAGCGCCGCATAGCACTCTATCTGCTCAACAACATACTCGGCGGACCGGGCATGACGGCGCGTCTGAACGTGTCGCTGCGCGAGCGCAACGCCCTTGTATACACCGTGGAGAGTATGGCGCAGAGCTATAGCGATACGGGTCTATGGGCGGTCTACTTCGGTTGCGACCCGAAGAACGTGAACCGCTGCCTCCGGCTAATACGCCGCGAGTTGGACAAGGTGATGCAACGACCGCTTAGTGATGCGCAACTGCGTGCCGCAAAGCGACAGATACGCGGACAGATAGGTATCGCCTGCGACTCGCGCGAGTCGTTCGCCCTCGACTTTGCCAAGAGCTACCTGCACTACGGGTGGAAGAAAGATGTGACAGCACTCTGCGAGCGTATCGATGCGCTCACTGCTGCCGACCTACAACGCGTAGCGCAAGACCTCTTCGCTGAGGAACGCCTCACGAGTCTCGTAGTCAAGTAGACTGCGTTGGTTTAACAACAGAAGTAAGGGCTTCTTCAGGGGGTGCACTTGTCTCAAGTGCACCAACCGAACAATAAGTGCACCAACCGAGCAAGAAGTTCACCCACAGAATAGATAGCATCATTTGGTTGGTGCAGCAGAGACTGCTGCACCCCCTGGGAGAAGTGCGCCAACCGCTACATTAAAAGCAAAAACGGATTAAACCGATTAATAGGATTTCTCCACAATGAAGAAAAATCCGTTTAATCCGCTTGATCCGTTGTTGATTTCTACGCACCCTTGCAATCTGTGCGCATCTGTGGGAGAATATCTCAGCAGAGGTTCTGCAGCATAGCGAGTGCCTTGTTCTCAGCGTCCTCCATTATCTCGCGCTCGCCCGGTCCCTTGTCGTTGATGCCACAAAGGTGCAGAATGCCGTGGATGATCACACGGTGCAGCTCGTCGTCGTACTGCTTGCCGAACTTCTCGGCGTTGGTGCGCACCGTGTCGAGCGAGATGACGATGTCGCCACTCACGATGCCCGGCTCGTCGTAGTCGAACGTAATCACGTCTGTATAGTAGTCGTGACCCAAGTACTCGTTGTTCACTTCGAGAATCTTCTCGTCGTCGACGAACATATAGCCTACTTCGCCAACCTTGTAGCCGTATGTAGCGGCAACGGCACGTATCCATGCTGTTGTCTCACGCTTCTTTATCTTCGGCATCTTCACGCCGTCTACGTTGTATGTAATCATATTCTTGATGTTGTTATGTTGTTATGTTGAGGTGTTGTGGTGTTGAGATGGTGTGGTGTTGAGATGTGTTGTTGTGAGATATGCACTAATGTCAACATCTCACCATCTCACCATCTTGTCAGATTCTTTTTCGGGAGAAAAGAATCCGCGCTTCTTCCGAAGTTCTTCAGTTCCCTGACCACCGACGACGACACGCTGTCCATGCCGGGCAGAGCGTAGAACACCACGGTCTCTATGCCCGTGAGTCGGCGGTTGATGTCAGCCTGCTCGCGCTCGAACTCGAAGTCCTTCACCGAGCGCACGCCCTTCACGATGAACTGCGCCCCGTGGCGCTGAGCAAAGTCGACCGTCAGGTCGCTGTACTGCTCCACGCTTATCTTCTTCTCGCCGTCATACAGTCCTCTGATGGTCTCCACGCGCTCCTCAGCAGTGAGCATGTAGCGCTTCTTCTCGTTCACGCCCACGCCGATGACAAGGCGGTCGAAGAGCGGCAGGGCGCGGCGCACGATGGAGTCGTGACCGATGGTGAACGGGTCGAACGATCCGACGAATATTCCGATTCTTTCCATTACTTTCCGTTTACTAATACGTGCAAATGTACAACTTTTATTTTACATAGCCACACACGTTTTCTCATATTTTGCAAAATAAATAGAGTTTCGTTACTGCTGTTTCTCGATATAATAATGTAATTTTGCATATTGAACTAATATATAATAAGCGTAGAACTAATACATAATAAAGAATGGTACTCAACTATATCTGGATTGCGTTCTTCCTCATCGCCTTCTGTATAGCCCTTGTGCGACTCGTATTCATGGGCGATACGGAGGTGTTCCCTGCAATCATGAACTCTACGTTCGACACCTCGCGCACGGCGTTCGAGATATCGCTCGGACTCACCGGTGTACTCTCGCTCTGGCTCGGCACAATGAAGATAGGCGAGAAGGGTGGGGTGGTGAACGTGCTGGCACGTGTGCTCTCGCCCGTGTTCTCCCGACTGTTCCCCGACATACCGAAGGGGCATCCCGTCACGGGCAGCATCTTTATGAACGTGGCTGCCAACATGCTCGGACTCGACAACGCCGCAACGCCACTCGGACTGAAGGCTATGGAGCAGCTGCAGGAGTTGAACACTAAGAAGGACACGGCTACGAACCCGATGATAATGTTCCTTGTGCTGAACACGTCGGGTCTGACACTCATACCGGTGAGCATCATGGTGTACCGTGCGCAGCTTGGCGCAGCACAGCCTACCGATGTCTTCGTGCCCATACTGCTTGCTACGTTCTGCTCCACTGTAGCCGGCATCATCGTCACCTCGCTCTATCAGCGCATCAACCTGCTCAACCGCACGATGCTGCTCACGCTGGGCGGACTTTCGCTTGCCGTAGCCACCATCATCTGGGGCTTCTCGGCTATGGACAAGGCGCAGATGAACGTCGTGAGCACGTCGGTGGCTAACATACTGCTGATGCTTATCATCGTGGTGTTCATCCTTGCCGGTATGCGCAAGAAGGTGAACGTGTACGATGCGTTCATCGAGGGCGCAAAGGACGGCTTCTCCACGGCTGTGCGCATCATTCCTTACCTCGTGGCGATACTCGTGGGCATCGGTGTGTTCCGCGCTTCGGGCGCAATGGACATGCTCATCGGTGGCGTGAAGTGGGGCATTGAGGCTTTGGGCTGCAACACCGACTTCGTCGGGGCACTCCCCACGGCACTTATGAAGCCACTCTCGGGCAGCGGTGCGCGTGGCATGATGGTCGATGCTATGACCACATACGGTGCCGACTCGTTCGTGGGTCGCCTCTCGTGCATCTTCCAGGGCTCTACCGACACTACCTTCTACATCCTCGCCGTCTACTTCGGCAGTGTCGGTGTGCGCTACACACGCCACGCCGTAGCCTGCGGTCTGCTTGCCGACCTCGCTGGCGTGATTGCGGCAATCGCAATATGCTACCTTTTCTTTTAAAAGTAAAAAAGTAAATCATGGCTAATTTAAAGAGTTTAGCAAAGGACACCGCCATTTACGGCTTGAGCAGCATTGCGGGCCGTTTCATCAACTATCTGCTGGTGCCCATCCAGACCACAGCGTTCGTCGCGAGCGGCGGACAATATGGTGTCGTTACGAACATCTACGCCTACACGGCGCTGCTGCTTGTCATCCTTACGTACGGTATGGAGACTACCTTCTTCCGCTACGTCAACAAGACGGAGGAGAACCCGCAGACTGTCTACTCTACGGTGCTCATCTCCGTAGGCATGACGGCGGCGCTTTTCGTGGCACTCGTGTTCAGTTTTCTGCCACAGATAGCTACGTTCATGAAGTACCCAGACCACCAGAGTTGGGTGGCTGTGATGTTCGTCTGCGTGGCTATCGACGCGTTCAAGTGCATACCGTTCGCATATCTGCGCTATAAGAAGAAGGCTATTAAGTTCGCGGCGTTGCAGTTGGTGAACATCGTGCTGAACATTGTGCTCAATCTGCTCTACCTCATCGTGCTGCCGGCACTGAAGCTGAACCCGTTCGGCTTGTACGATGCGCAGTTCACGCTCGACGTGGGCATGGTGTTCTACATCAACCTCATCTGTACAGCCGTCGTTCTGCTCTGCTTCTGGCGCGAGCTGACGGGTTTCCGCTGGCGTTTCGACGTGCAGTTGTGGCGCCGTATGCTGCGCTACGCCATGCCTCTGTTAGTGTTGGGCATAGCCGGCATCCTCAACCAGACACTCGACAAGATAATCTTCCCCTACCTTTATGACGGAGCCGACGAGAAGACGCAGCTCGGCATATACGGTGCGGCTACGAAGATAGCGATGATCATGGCGATGATTACGCAGGCGTTCCGTTACGCCTACGAACCGTTCGTGTTCGGCAAGTCGAAGGACAAGGACAACCGCGAGACCTACGCCACGGCGATGAAGTTCTTCATCATCTTCACGCTGCTTGCCTTCCTCGTCGTGATAGCCTACATCGACATACTGCGCTTCATCATCCCGAACGAGAGCTACTGGCCCGGCCTGCGCGTCGTGCCAATCGTGATGGCTGCCGAGATAATGATGGGCGTCTACTTCAACCTCTCGTTCTGGTACAAACTCATTGACAAGACTATCTATGGCGCATGGTTCTCAGCCGCCGGCTGCTTGGTGTTAGTGATGGTGAACGTGCTCTTCGTGCCCAAGTACAGCTACATGGCGTGTGCATGGGGCGGCGTAGCTGGCTACGGCACGGCGATGGTGCTGTCGTATCTCGTCGGTCAGCGCAAGTATCCCATCAACTATCCGCTGAAGTCGATAGGCGTGTACGTGGCTATCACGGCACTCTTCTACTTCCTCATGACGCTCTCCAACGACAACCTACCCGAGTGGGCTGCGCTTGCAGTGAACACCGCGCTCGTCCTGGCGTTCATCGGCCACATTGTCTATCACGACCTACCACTGAAGAGTCTGCCCGTAGTGGGTAAGTATTTCCGTTAGTAGGCTGCGTCGGTCTGAAAAGGTCGGCGCAAAGACCGCAGTCTTTCGCTTTAAGATAACATTATATAAACACCAACTTTAAATATTATGAAGAAAAAGAATCTGTTCCTCGCTGCAGCCCTTGCGCTCTCATCGGCTGCCGCTCATGCCGACGAAGGCATGTGGACGCTCTACAACCTGCCGCAGGCGGTGTACGAGCAGATGAAGAGCTATGGCTTTACCCCTTCTTACGACCAGCTCTACAAGAGCGAGGACGCAATCAAGAACGCTGTTGTCAACTTCTCTGGCTACTGCTCAGGTGTCGTAGTGTCGCCCGACGGACTCGTCTTCACCAACCACCACTGTGGCTTTGAGGCTATCCGCTCGCACTCTACCGTGGAGCACGACTACATGCTCAACGGCTTCTACGCAAAGACCTTCGAGGAGGAGCTGCCGAACAAGGATATGTTCGTGAGCTTCATGGTGGACCAGAAGGACATCACGGAGATGCTCGCCGCACGCGGCTTCAACGAGATGAACAACGAGCAGCGTGAGAAGTTGCTCAACGAGGTGGAGAACCAGATGATCAAGGAGGTGCACGAGCAGGATCCGTCGCTCGACCTCGAGATTAAGCCGTTCTACGAGGGCAACAAGTACTACGCTACGACATACCGCACCTTCCGCGACCTGCGCCTCGTGTTCACCATACCGAAGTCGATGGGCAAGTTCGGCGGCGAGACCGACAACTGGATGTGGCCGCGCCAGACCTGCGACTACTCGGTGTTCCGCATCTATGCCGACCCGAACACCAACGGACCGGCTAAGTACTCGAAGAATAACGTGCCTTACAAGCCGAAGCACTGGGCTAAGGTGTCGATGGATGGATACAAGGAGGGCGACTTCGCCATGACTATCGGCTACCCAGGTTCTACCGAGCGCTACCTCTCAAGCTACGGCATACGCGAGATGCGCGACGCTGAGAACGCTCCGCGTGCCCAAATACGCGGCGTGAAGCAGGCGGTGATGATACGCCACATGCGTGCCGACGAGGCTGTGCGCATCAAGTACGACTCGAAGTATGCGCAGAGCTCCAACTACTGGAAGAATTCGCTCGGTATGAACAAGTGCATCGACTCCGTGGGCATCATCCGCCAGAAGGCTGACTTCGAGGACCGCATCCAGGAGTATCAGAAGTGGACCGGCTACCTGAAGGGCAAGCTCGACTTCGAGAAGATGAAGAACCTCTACGCCACACGCTTCGATGCCGACAAGCTCAGCACCGTATGGCGCGAGACATTCTCACGCACCAGCGAGTTCAACACTCGTGCGCTCACACTCATCGGCATGATGCCAGAGAAGGGCAGCAAGAAGGCGAAGACCTACTACAGCTTCCCCGACAACAGCGCAGAGTGGGACGCGGCTCTCGACAAGGACGTGCAGGCTGCGCTCATCGACAACTTCCGCCAGTATGTGGCAAAGGAAGAGTTGCCTGAGTTCTACACCACCATCGCGGAGCAGTTCGGCGGCGACACACGCAAGTACATCGATTGGCTGTGGGCTACATCAGTAGTGATGAAGAGTGGAAAGAAGATTACGCTCACCGAGAAGGCACTCGCCAAAGACCCCGGCTATCAGTATGCGAAGGCTGTGAAGGCTGTCTACGACAAGTGCAGAAGCGTTATAAACAGCGTGTATGAAGAGATTGAGGAGCAGGAGCGTTACCTCTGCGATGCCAAGGTGCGCTACGAGCAGGAACTACCTCACTACTCTGATGCCAACTTCACGATGCGTCTGTCATACGGTCAGGTAGGCGGCTATCTGCTGGGTGGCGAGCCGTCGGGCTACTACACCGAGGCTTCGTCTATCGTGCGCAAGATGGAGGCTGGCGAGAAGGGTACCATCGACTATCAGGCAGAGCCAGTGATGAAGCAGCTCCTTTCTTCGCCCGATTTCGGCAAGTACACCGACAAGACAACGGGTAAGATGCAGCTCTGCTTCCTCACCAACAACGACATCACCGGCGGCAACTCCGGCTCGCCGATGTTCGACGGCAACGGCAACCTCATCGGTCTGGCGTTCGACGGCAACTGGGATTCGCTCTCAAGCGACATCTGGTTCGACAAGCGTCTGGCTCGCTGCATCGGTGTGGATATCCGCTATATGCTCTTCCTCATGGATAAGTGGGGCAACGCAGAGCGTCTGCTCAAGGAGATTGGCGTGAAGTAAGGCTTCGCTCTCAGTAGATATATAAAAAGAGGCTACGGCAGTTTTTGTCGTAGCCTCTTTTTTATAGGAAATACCCATAGCAAGAGGTTCTGTGAATTTTGTGAATTCCGTGGGAAAAAGAAGTGCCCACGGAACGCACGGAAACCACAGAAGTTTAGAGTGCGTAGAGAAGAAACCACGGAATCCGTTGTTAAAATATTAATCTTGAGCGGTGGGTTGCGTTCGCCACCCAATCGGGTTGCGTTCGCCACCTGATCGGATTGCGTTCGCCGTCCGCACCGACAGCGTACGGAGAACGATGACAAAACATGAACTATTGGGCGATTAAAGCGGCTATTTCATCGAGCGTATGTGCCACTTTCACGGTGTCCTCGAAGCCGGCACGCAGCACGCCACGCGTCTTCAGGTCGTCGAGCATGGCGATGAGCGAGTCCCAGAAGCCGCCGATGTTGTAGAGGATGACGCGCTTGCTGTGGTAGCCGATGGAGGCAGCGGCGAGCACGGTGAATATCTCGTCGAGTGTGCCCACGCCACCCGGCAGTGCGATTATTACGTCGCTGCGCTCAATCATAAGGTCTTTGCGGTCGGAGAGGTTGTCGCAGAGTATCTTCACGTCGACATAGTCGGACACCTTTCCGCCTTTCTCCACTATCGTAGGCACCACGCCCACGGTCATTCCCTTTGCGTCGTGCACAGCCTTCGCTACGCACTCCATCAGTCCGAGGTTGCATCCGCCGAACACCAGCGTATGCCCGTTGGCACCCATCCAGGTGCCCAGTTCGCTCGTGCGCTCGAAGTATTCGGTGGGAATATTTGAGTTGGCAGAGCAGAAAATACAAATGTTCATTGTTTATTTGGTTTTTTTATTGTTAACTAAGCCGAACTAAGCCTTCTTGAGCCTTTCTAAGCCTTCCTAAAAATAAGCCGAACTAAGCCTCTTTAGGCCTTTCTAAGCCTTTGCTAACTAAGCCCTCCCCGACGGGGAGGGTTGGGAGGGGCTCTGGCTGGTGCTACTCCTCTTTAGGCTATAATATCCGAAGCGGCAGCGCAGACAGTCCTTTCGCTCGCAGTAGCGGTGCTGCAGCTGTATGAGTGCCTGCGTGTCGGCGGCGTTGCGTGCCTCCACGCCGCACTCCTTCCATAGGCGTATGTAGGTGTTGTCCTCGGCAGGCAGCTGTTCGAGCCAGTCGAGCGCGCGCTGCACGAGGCGTTCGTCGTCGCGGTAGCAGCCCCAGGCGTGCAGCACGGGTACGGCGGCGTTGATGGCGAGCAGGTTGAGCGAGGCGGTGGATAGTCGCTTCTCGTTGAGGCTGCTCTCCTTGCCGAACGTGTAGTGCGTGCGCCAGTAGTCGCTCACGCTGGTCTGCAGCACGGCGTGCAACTGCTTCACACTCTCGCACGCCGTTATCTCAGCCAAGCCGGCACGTCGCGAGCAGTAGAGCTGCGCCAGCTGCGACATGCGTATATACGGGAAGTTCTGCGGGCGCAGACGCAGGAAACGCCACGCCTGACGCGCCATCGGTTCGAGCCGGAACTTGCGCGAGAGATAGCCGAACTCGCGCTTTAGGCTGAGGAAGTAGGGGTCGGCGAGGGCAGCATCGCGCGTAGCGGGTGTCATCTGCGCCTCGTCGAGCAGTCCAGCCATGCCCATGAACATCGCCTCCACCTGAAACGGGTCGTCGCGGTGGTGGGCTATCTGCATCAGTGGCAGTCGCTCTGCCCACTGTTCAAACACCTCGCTGTTCACACCGAAGCCGAAGCTGCGCGCCATAGTGGCGAAGAACGCAGCCTCCCACGAGCCCTCGAACAGAGCTACGCGGCGGCGTATCGCCTCCGTCTTCTCGTTGAGGCGCTCGGCAACAAGCGCACTGAGCCACGAGCGTTTCTTGATGGCATCGAGCGGAAGCACCGCCTCGCGGCAAGGCGGATAGCGGTCGAAGGCGAGCAGACGGCGGTAGTTACTGAGCACCTGCTGCGGCACTGCGAGCTGCACCTGCGGCAGGCGGTCGCCACGTTCGGTCACAACGTCGGCATCCACCACCGCTGCCACGTGCAAGACCACGTTGTTGTACGCCGCATCGGTGTCGTGACCATGCAGAAACCAGTCGGCAGAGCGTTCGTGAATCTCCACATTGCCCACCCACATCACGCCGTCGATGCGCACCTTGGCGTTGAAGAAATCGGGTCCGGCGTGCATGTTCGGCAGCCCCGGGTCGATAACCTCCACGCTGCGACCGTCGGTGGTGCGCAGCTCGCTGAGCGGCAGTATGCGATGTTTCCAGATATAGTGCAGTAGCTTTTCCATAGACGTTCGGGATTTAACGACCTCAAAGTTACGTTTTTTTTACATCAAAAGTAGTTTTTATATTCAAAAAATAAGTAATTTTGTAGGCAAAACTTGTAAATATGTCAATTTGTAAAATTGTCAACCCGTTAACTTCTCAATTATAAAAGAATGAAACGCTATTTACTATCAGCTGCTGCGCTCTGTTTCGCAATGGCAATGAGCGCACAATCGCTCTTCGTCGGATCGTACAACATACGCTATCACAACAACGGCGACGACCGCAAAGGTAACGTGTGGACAACACGCTGCAAGGTGATTTGCGACCAGGTGAACTTTGAAGATCCCGACATCTTCGGAGCGCAGGAAGTGCTGCACGCGCAGCTCGACGACATGCTCGGCGCACTCGACGGCTACGACTATATCGGCGTGGGTCGCGACAACGGTAAGAAGAAGGGCGAATATGCAGCCATCTTCTACAAGAAAGACCGCATAAAACTGCTCAACAACGGCAACTTCTGGCTGAACGAGACCCCCGAGAAACCGAAGCTCGGATGGGATGCCGCCTGCATACGCATCTGCTCGTGGGGCGAGTTTGAGCAGGCAGCAACCGGTTTCCGCTTCTACTATTTCAACCTGCACATGGACCACGTGGGCGTGGTGGCGCGTCGCGAGGCAGCGAAGCTCGTCGTGAAGAAGATTGGCGAGATAGCCAAGGGCGCGCCAGTGGTGCTCACCGGCGACTTCAATGTCGACCAGAACGACGAGATATACGGCATCTTCGCTTCGTCGGGAATACTCAACGACTCGTACACACACGCTCGTCTGCGCTTCGCTGAGAACGGCACGTTCAACGACTTCAAGCCTGACGTGAAGACACAGTCGCGCATCGACCACGTCTTCGTGTCGCCGGAGTTCAACGTCGACCGCTACGGTATGCTCACCAATATGTACTGGACCGACGATGCTCCGACCGATAACCAGAAGAGCAACCAGGCTCCTACGCAGCTCGAGTTCCGCAAGATGACACTCCGTACACCAAGCGACCACTACCCAGTGTTCGTGAAGATTAATTATAAGAAATAGGTTGATGTGTTGAGGTGTGATGTTGAGGAATGATGTTGTTGTGTTGTTATGTTGAGATGTTGACATTAGTGCATATCTCACCACAACACCATCACACAACATATCTCAACACCTCACCATCTCACCACCTCAACACAACACCATAACACCATCATAACATGACCAACATTCATCCAGTAGGCGTCAACGACCGCCACAAAACACTATTTGAAGGTCTTTGGCCTTTGCCTTACGGCGTGAGCTACAACTCATATATCATCGACGACGAGAAGGTAGCACTCGTCGACACAGTAGAAGTAGACTTCTTCTCGCAGTTCATAGACAACGTACGCCGCGTCATCGGCGACCGTCCTATCGACTATATCATCGTCAACCACATGGAGCCCGACCACAGCGGTTCGCTCGCACTCATCAAGAAGTACTACCCCGACGCAAAAATCGTGGGCAACAAGAAGACCTTCGACATGATGCGCGGCTACTACAACGTGGGCAACGAGGAAGACGAGATTGTAGAAGTGGCGAACGGCGACACGCTCTCGCTCGGCACACACGAGCTGGTGTTCACCATGATTCCAATGGTACACTGGCCCGAGACAATGGTGACGCTCGACGTCACAGAGCACGTGCTCTTCTCGGGCGACGCCTTCGGATGCTTCGGCGCACTGAACGGCGCATTCGTAGACAGCGAGATGAACTGCGACGTTTATTGGAACGAGATGCAGCGCTACTACTCGAACATCGTGGGCAAGTATGGCGTGCCCGTGCAGCAGGCGCTGAAGAAGCTCGCCGGCGTGCAAATTGACTACATCTGCCCTACACACGGACCGATATGGCATGAGCATATAGCACGCGTTATCGGAGAGTACGACCGCATGAGCCGCTACGCTACAGAGCCGGGACTCGTCATCTGCTACGGCTCGATGTACGGCAACACAGAGCGTGCTGCCGAGAAGATAGCCAGCGCAGCAAGCCGTGCCGGCGTGAAGAACATCGTGCTGCACGACGTGTCGCGCGAGAACCACTCGTTCATACTCAGCGACATCTTCAAGTACAGCGGTCTCATCCTCGGTGCACCTACATATAACAACGGTATCTATCCGGGAATGGAGATGCTGCTCTCCGAACTCGCCGGACGCTGCATCAAGAACCACTACCTCGGCATCTTCGGCTCGTTCACATGGGCAGGCCAGGCAGTAAAGAAGATAAGCGAGTGGAACGAAAAACATATGAAGTTCGAACTCGTAGGCACACCGGTAGAGATAAAGCAGAGCCTGAGCGCAGAGACCGAAGCCGCCTGCGAGGCACTCGGCAAGGCAATGGCAGAGCGACTGAAGTAAGAAGGCTTTATAAAGCACTTTGCACATATCTACTATTGCGTGTTTTTTTTAGTAGCAGCAACTAAAGAATTGATAAAAAGTTGCTGTTACTGAATAAAATATGTAATTTTGCAAAACATAATATAACAAAGTAATAGAAGGAGGTAAGTATGACAATAGAAGAAAAGAAAGCAGACTTCTTGCGCCGATTTAGAGCCTCACGATTGCGCAAAGAAGACTTTATTTCTAAAATGGAAAAGCGTATGCGTGAAGACTACCGCAAGCGCACTGGTAAGGAAGCAGAATCCTTTAATGTATTCGGTGAGACCATAGAGATGTTTAGTCACAAACCTACATTATAAACCAATAAACGCCCGTGTTTTACACGGGCGTTTATTGGTTTATATGCTCTTTGCCTTAATCTTTTTACTCTTTTACTTTTTTACTTTTTAGTAACTTTGGATAAGTTACGCTGCATCGCAACAATAAAAATGAATGAATTCATTTTGTATTGTCTTCGATTTGCAGTAACTTTGCACCCGAATTCAGGATTTATATTTTACGGGAAGCTGCCCAAATGTCTTCAATCAATTTCTTATTCGCTAAAGATACGACGTTGTGACATGGCTGGGGAAGACACCGAGCAGCTACAGATTAGAGTTAAGTCCACCCCTTTTTAGTATTAAGAAGCTCTGCGAAGCCCCAGGCTTACGAGCATTAACGAACAACATTTACATTGAAGACATTTGAAGAATTGGGCGTAAGCGAAGAGATTCGCCACGCCATTGAGGAACTCGGCTTCGAACATCCGATGCCGGTTCAGGAGGAAGTTATACCGTTTTTGTTGGGTAATGGTAACGACGTAATTGCGCTTGCGCAGACCGGAACGGGCAAGACCGCCGCGTTCGGCATACCATTGTTGCAGCGTACCGACCCCAACGACCGCACTACGCAGGCTATCGTCATCTCGCCCACACGCGAGCTTTGCCTACAGATAGCCGACGACCTGAAGTCGTTCTCAAAGTACATTAAAGGCATAAACATCGTAGCAGTATACGGCGGTACGTCTATCGTCGACCAGATGCGCGCTCTGAAGCACGGAGCGCAGATTATCGTGGCTACACCGGGCAGACTTATTGACCTCATGCACCGCGGAGCCGCAAAGCTCGAGGCTGTGCAGAACGTGGTGCTCGACGAGGCTGACGAGATGCTCAACATGGGCTTCTCCGACAGCATCAACGAGATATTCGACAACGTGCCGGCTGACCGCAACACGCTGCTCTTCTCTGCAACGATGAGCAAGGAGATTGAGAAGATAGCACTCAACTATCTGCACGACCACAAGGAGATTGTGGTGGGTTCGCGCAACGAGGGTGCTGAGAACGTCAACCATATCTACTATATGGTGAACGCTAAGGATAAGTACCTCGCATTGAAGCGCATCGTCGACTTTTATCCGCGCATCTACGGCATCGTGTTCTGTCGCACGAAGGCAGAGACGCAGGAGGTGGCAGACAAGCTTATTCGCGACGGATACAACGCCGAACCGCTGCACGGCGACCTCTCGCAGCAGCAGCGCGACATAACGATGCAGAAGTTCCGCCAGCACATCACACAATTGCTCGTGGCTACTGACGTGGCAGCGCGCGGATTGGACGTGGACGACCTCACGCACGTCATCAACTACGGTATGCCGGGCGATACCGAAAGCTACACCCACCGCTCTGGTCGTACGGGTCGTGCGGGCAAGAAGGGCACATCAATCTCTATCATCCACACCAAGGAACGTGGACGTGTGCGCGAAGTGGAGCGCGTGATAGGCAAGGAGTTCGTTGACGGCACGCTGCCTACGCCGCAGGAGATTTGCTCGAAGCAGCTCTTTAAGGCTATCGACGAGATTGAGAAGGTGGACGTGGACGACGAGCAGATAGCACCGTTCATGGAGGACATCAACCGCCACTTCGAATACTTCGACAAGGAGGATATTCTGAAGAAGATTGTGTCGCTGGAGTTCGGCAAGTTCCTGAAGTACTACGCCAACGCGCCTGAGATACAGAAGCCGTCTACAAGCCGCGACCGCAAGGAGCGTGGCGAGGGTCGCGACGGCAGAAAGCGCGAAAAGCGTGCGCCGGAGGCAGGCTATCGCCGTCTGTTCATCAATCTCGGTAAGGACGACGGATTCTATCCGGGCGAGGTGATGCAGTTCCTCAACCGCAACGTGCATGGCCGTCAGGAGGTGGGACACATCGATCTGCTTGCCCGCATCTCGTACATAGAGGTGCCGGAGCAGGATGCCGAGAAGGTGATGCGCGCGCTGAACGGAGCCACATACCGCAACCGCACCGTGCGCTGCAACGATGCCGACGACACGGCTGCTGCAAGTGGCGACGGAAAGCGTGGCTCGCGCCGCTCTTCCGACCGCGATGGTGGTCGCACATCGCGCCGTAAGGACGCAGCGAACGATGCTAACCCATACGAGAAACGCTCCAAGCGCCGCAACGAGATGGAGGGACGCAACCGCTCGCAGCGTGGTCAGCGCGGACAGTCGCGCTACGAGAGCGGACGCAAGGACGACTGGCGCCAGTTCATCAACAACCCCGACATTCAGCTCAAAGGCGATGAGCCAGACTTCTCTGAAGAAGGATGGGCGCGCCGTAAGCCAAGAAAGAAGAAGTAAAGAATAGACAGCAATAATAAAATAAGGGGAGTCATCGCAAGTTAGTACGACGTGCTAACCAGCGGTGACTCCCCTTATAATGTTTAACTATATGCACTGAAGCATTCGGTTCTTACTTCAGTAATATTCGTTTACGCTTTGTACTATTTCGAGTTGGCATCTTATGCCAACTTCTTCTCCAAGCGTTCGCGGATGGCAGCGATGAAGCCGGCAGAGTTCTTGGTCTGCGGAGTAACGCCTTCCATGAGTCCTGCGAGGTCCTTCGTAACGATACCCTCGTTGAGAGTGTCGAAGCAGGCAGCCTCGAGAGCATCAGCGTAGCGCACGAGTTCGGGCAGGTTATCCATCTCGCCACGTTTGCGCAGAGCACCGCTCCATGCGAAGATGGTAGCCATAGGGTTGGTAGATGTCTCCTCGCCCTTCAGATACTTGTAGTAGTGGCGTGTAACGGTGCCGTGAGCAGCCTCGTACTCGTACTTGCCGTCAGGCGAAACGAGCACAGAAGTCATCATTGCCAACGAGCCGAATGCTGTGGAAACCATGTCGGACATAACGTCGCCGTCGTAGTTCTTGCAAGCCCAGATGAAGCCGCCCTTAGAGCGGATAACGCGTGCTACAGCGTCGTCGATGAGAGTGTAGAAGAACTCTAAGCCGCGCTTCTCGAACTCCTCCTTGTACTCCTCGAATACCTCGTAGAAGATAATCTTGAACTGTGCGTCGTACTTCTTCGAGATGGTGTCCTTTGTAGAGAACCATAGACTCTGATTGGTGTCGAGCGCGAACTTGAAGCAAGAGTGTGCGAACGAACGTATCGACTTGTCGGTGTTGTGCATTGCCTGGAGTACACCAGCACCCTTGAATGTGTGAACCACAACCTCCTCGTGCTTGCCGCTCTCGCCGTCGAAGATGAGCTTGGCTACGCCCGGCTCGTCGGCGCGAATCTCTACGCTCTTGTAAACGTCGCCGTAAGCGTGACGAGCGATGGTGATAGGCTTCTCCCAGTTCTTCACTGCCGGATGGATGCTCGGAATGGTGATAGGTGTACGGAATACTGTGCCGTCGAGGATGGAGCGGATAGTGCCGTTAGGGCTCTTCCACATCTGATGGAGCTTGTACTCGTCCATGCGCTGGTGGTTAGGTGTGATGGTAGCACACTTAACGGCTACGCCCAAGCGTTTTGTAGCCTCGGCTGCGTCCTTTGTTATCTGGTCGCCGGTCTCGTCGCGTTTAACGAGTCCCAGGTCGTAATACTCTGTCTTGAGGTCAACGAACGGAAGAATAAGTTCATCCTTGATCATCTGCCACAAAATACGTGTCATCTCGTCACCATCCATCTCTACGAGTGGAGTGGTCATCTGAATTTTTTCGGTCATAGTTATTTTGATTTAAGAGTTTATTTCTTGTTCTTATAATAGTTCATCAAGCAACCGTCTGCCAGGATCTGACGCTCGTCGGCGGTGAGGTTCTGGAAGAAGAGGTGGATAGGCTTAACGCCGTCGCGTGCTATAATCTGTGCGTCGATCTCCTCCTTACCTGCGAGGATAGCCTCGCGGATGCCCGGTACGAAGAGTTTGTCGCCTGGCTCGAAGTTGAACTCAACGTCCTTAGCGATTGTGAACGGCACGATGCCCCAGTTGATGCAGTTGGAACGATAGCGCTTTGTAGCGTACTCGTAGCAAACGTTAGCGTCGCCGCCGAGCACCTTCTGGCAAGAAGCAGCCTGCTCGCGAGCCGAGCCGTCGCCTGGGCGGTTGGCGAATACGCATGAACCGAACGATGTGTCCTCAGCCTTTGCGCCCACCTTAGCGAGAGCCTCTGCGATGTTCGCACTCACCTCACCTGCACGGCGTGCGAGGTCCTGCTTCTGAATCTCCTTGCTCAGACCTACGTATTCAGGCACGCGGCGAGAGAGGGCGAACTCAGAAAGCTTCAACGGGTTAGAACGGTAAGAACTTGTCTCGCCAGACGGGATGAGCTCGTCGGTAGTTGTAACCGGGTCGTGGATAACGGCTGCCAACTCGAGCAGCATGTTCTCCTGCATTGCATACATTGTAGGCCAGTCCTTGATGTTCGGACCATAGCGCAACTCGGTCTCAGGACGCGGTCTGCCGTAGCCGTTGTAAACGCGGCACTTGTATATCTTCTCGTCGTAAGCGTATGGCTTGTGTGTGTTCTCGTACTCCACGTCGGTAGCAGCTGTGATTGCGCCACCGTTAGCAGCCGTAGCAGCGATAGAGCGTGCGTCCATAAGCGCCACGAGCGAGAGCTGTCCCTGACCCGGCTTAGAACCCTCGCGGTTAGGGAAGTTGCGTGTGGTGTGGCGGATAGACAGACCATTGTTAGACGGAACGTCGCCTGCACCGAAGCACGGACCGCAGAATGCAGGCTTCATAACCACGCCAGCCTCGATGAGGTCGGCAGTGATGCCCTCGCGTGTCACAGCCATTGATACCGGTGTAGACTGCGGATAAGCCGAAGCCGTGAAGTAGTCGTTGCCGATGCTCTTGCCCTTGAGGATAGCTCCAGCCTCTGCGAGGTTGTCGTATGTTCCGCCCGAGCAGCCGGCGATGATGCCCTGGTCAGCGTAAACCTTACCGTCGACAACCTTGTCAACGAGATGTACGTCCACCTTGTCGCCGAAACGCTTCTTCGCGTCTTCCTCGATGCGTGTGAGGATGCCAACCGGGTCAGCCTGAAGCTCATGGATTGTGACTGCGTTCGACGGGTGGAACGGCAGCGCAATCATAGCCTCCTGCGAAGAGAGGTCGATGCGAATCATCATGTCGTAGTAAGCAACGTCGCCCGGCTTCAGTTCCTTGAAGTCCTGCGGACGCTCGTGTATGTCGTAGTGGTGCTTCACCTCTTCGTCTGTAATCCATATAGAACTCAAGCAGGTGGTCTCGGTAGTCATAATGTCGATGCCGTTACGGAAGTCGATAGGCAATTCCTTCACGCCAGGGCCTGCGAACTCGAGCACCTTGTTCTTCACAACGCCGCTCTCGAATGTAGCCTTCACGAGCGAGATAGCCACGTCGTGCGGACCTACGCCCTTCTTCGGTTTGCCCTCGAGCCATACGAGCACTACCTCAGGTGCGTTGATGTCCCAAGTGTTCTTGAGCAACTGCTTCACGAGCTCGCCACCGCCTTCGCCAACACCCATGTTGCCGAGTGAGCCGTAGCGTGTGTGAGAGTCGGAACCGAGAATCATATTGCCGCACTTCACCATCATCTCGCGTGCATACTGGTGGATGACAGCCTGGTTAGCAGGCACGTAGATGCCACCATATTTCTTTGCTGCCGACAGACCGAAAACGTGGTCGTCCTCGTTGATAGTGCCACCAACGGCACAGAGTGAGTTGTGGCAGTTGGTCATTGCGTAAGGCAGCGGGAACTCCTCCAGTCCGCTTGCGCGTGCTGTCTGTATAATTCCTACGTAAGTGATGTCGTGCGACATCATAGCGTCGAAGCGGATGCGCATCTTCTTACCCTTCGATCCGTCCACGTCGTGCGAGCGGAGGATGCCGTAAGTGATAGTGTTTTCGCGAGCTTCGTCAGGTGTCAAACCTTCATAATTGTCGCAAACTTTGGTACCATTGAGGAGATAGACTCCGTGATTAATAAGTTCTACCATAATGTCAAGGTTTTTAGTTATTAGATTGTTAGAATTGTATTCTTGTTTGTAGGTTGGTGCACTTGCTACTTAGCATTCTTGTTGGCAGGTTGGTGCACTTGCAACTTAGCATTCTTATTAGCAGGTTGATGCACTTGCAACTTAGCATTCTTGTTAGCAGGTTGGTGCACTTGAGACAAGTGCACCCCCTATGTTTGTATGCTTCCAATGAATATGGTGAGCGATAGCATGTCAGCAGCTCCGCCTGGTGATATGTTTCGGGTTGTGTAGTGCCGATCCATGTCTTTTAGAGCAAGGAGTTCGGCAGCTATACGCTTCTCTTTGTCTTCGGCGGTGTGTGCCTTCGAAAAGTTGTCGAGCAGTGCTCGGGCTTCCTGCTTCACCTCCTCGGCTGTGGCTAAGTCGGTGCGATAGATGACGTTGGTGTCGTCGAGGTCGCACATGATGCGCAGCAGTGTCTTGTGCAGCGTGTGCGCATCGTGCTCCTTTCTGCGTTCGATGTAGAACGGAAGCCACTCTGCGAACAGCATCTCGTAGCCTTCGCGAGCGTTGTCGAGTGCTCCTTTTATTGCTGTGGTGCCCTTTGAGAGCAGTTTCGCCTTGCTGCCGTGCGTGCCGTTAGTGTCGGGGAAGCTGGCAGCGAGTGCTTTTATTGTGGTTTGTAGGGAGACGAGAACATCTTCTCCTCCGTTTCTTTCTTTCAGTATTTGTTCTTCGTTGGCAGCTATTTTTCTCTCCTCGTGAGCAGCTGCTACAACTGCCAATCCCATTGAGAAGAGTGCCCCTTTGTGGGTGTTCACGCCGTTGGTGGCGCTGAGCATAGCCCTTTCCGCTTCTATGCCTATGTCCCTTATGGAGGCGTGCGTGGGCAGAGCATCGGCGCAGCCGAGCAGTGCGAGCTTCACGAAGTAGGGGTGTAGCGTGTCGATGCTGCGTTGCATCAGCGCATAATCCATGTCGCGGTGCGCTCCGTTGCTGTCCTTGTCTACGAGTCCGGGCTTCGGCGTGGTGTCAAGCTCAGCCTGCAGTGCTTGTGTAGCGAGGTGTGCTATTATATAAGGTAGGGTGGTGGGTGGCACGAGTTGTCTGATTGTGCTCATATCACCTTGTTCCATTGCCTTGCGGACGCGCGATGCGCTTACAGCGTTGCCCTTCTTCTCTAGTCGGGCTGTCTCTCTGACATCGGCGAGCACCTCGTGCATCAGTTGGTTGTAGCGGCGTGTGAGTCGGTCGGTCGGCTCTGTGCCTACGAAGCGGACGGTTGCACCGAGTGCGGGCGCTATGTGTCGGCGGAAGAGGTCGAGGTCGAGCAGCATCTGCGTGTCGGCTGCGTCGTCAAGACGTTTGAGAAAGTACGTGGGGAACGTAGCCTGACTGATGGCGTACTCGCTTCCGTCTATCACCGTGACGTTCTTAAGATGTGCCACGCCTTGCTCCACCATTGCCTTGCGCTCTGCGTAGGCGAAGAGTGAGCAGTCCTCTCTCACTACCATCACGAACAACCGTTCCACTTGCTTTGCTGCCTGTTCTATCAAGTAGCGGTGACCGAGTGTGAAGGGGTTGCAGTTCATTACCACAACGCCTCGGAGAGGCGTTGTGGCGGTGAGGGGTTGAGGGGTTGAGGGGTTGAGATGTTGAGGTGTTGTGATGTTGAGATTTGTTTTTTCTTCCTTTTTACATTCTTGATTATTCTCTTTGCATACTTCACCTTCCTCTTTTATCTTCTTCAGAGCCTCTACCGTATTGTTTATTCCTCCTATGCCCGTCTCCATAAGTACGGCTTCGGGTGCTTCGGCGAGCAGTCGGAACGACAGACTCTCGAAGAGTTGTCTGTTCTTGGGTTTTGTGAACAACATGACGTTGCTATGTCCCTCCTCGTTAGCGTGTGCTATGAGGTGTGAGATGAGTGTGTTGGCGATAGCTTCGCCCTTATGCGCATCGTCCACAGCCACACACTTTATTACGTTGCCCTTCAGTCCGCCACCAGCTATCATCTCTCCGTCGTCGTCTGTTATGGCAGCGTAGTAGTGCATGTCGTCGAAGCGCAAGCCGTTGCGTTTGAGGAACGCCTCTATGCGTTGTCGTTGACGGGGTGTTGTGGGGTTAAGGGTTTGTATCTCCATAGATTGTTTAAGGTCGTTTGTTATGTTTGTCTTGCCTTAGTGTAAAGGTCTACCATCTCGTTTATCTTCGCCCATATCTCCTCCTGCGTGTGCCAGCGCATCCTCATGCAGTAGCGTGCTTCGTGTTCGCAGACGAGACAGCGGCGTGGTTTTTCTCCGATATCGTTTCTTGCGACAGGTATGCCGTCTGAGTTTATGACATCTATATCGAAGAGTCTGCCCAGCGGGTGCGTGTCCTCTATCGTTACCGCTATGCGCTTGGCTTCGAGCAGCGGCAGCGGTGTGATGAGATAGGCTTCGTAGCCCGTGTTGAGGTCGCGCTCGGTGAGCACAGCCTCGCGTTCTGTGTCGCTCATGTCGTTGAGATGGAACGCCTCACGTATAGCCTCTACGGCAGCGTGTGCCGCACAGAGCGACTGATGATTGCGCTTCACGCTTCCTGGCATGACAACGGTGAGGCACACCAGTGTCTTTCCCGAGTGTTCAGCCAGCAGCTTCTGCTGTGTGGCATGGCGTGCGTCGCGGCTCGCCAGAAGTTCGTGAAGCGTAATCATTCTTTTAGTTTCGAATTATTCAACGATGTTCTTGATGACATCCATCACCGATCCGTCGCGGTTCATCACCACGCCCACCACCTTGTCGCCGAACGGCAGCGGTGCCGGGTTGCCGATTACGGAGAGTGCGCGGTCGCGAAGCTCCTCGAGCGTTACGATCTTCAGTCCGGCAGCCTTCAGGCGTTCGGCTATCTCCGGTCGGGCAGGATTGACAGCGATGCCGTACTCTGTAACCACCACGTCTACGGTGCGACCCGGAGTGATGAGCGTTGTCACCTCGTTCACCACGCATGGTATTCTGCCACGGAGCAACGGGCAGACGATGATAGAGAGTGCTGAGTCTTCGGCTGTGTCGGGATGTCCGCCGATAGCACCGCGTATGATACCGTCGCTACCAACGAGCACATTGACGTTGAAGTTTACGTCCACCTCAAGAGCCGAAAGTATCACGATGTCGAGATAGTGTGTGGCAGCACCCTGCTCGTGCATACTTGCGTATTCGCAAGCCGACACCTCCTTGTGCTTCGGGTCGTTCTTGAGCGACTCGGCTGCCACCTTGTCGAACGACTGCACGTCGATGAGACGCTCGATGAGTCCCTCCTCGTGCATCTTCACCATGTGAGCCGTGATACCGCCAAGGGCGAACGAAGCCTTGATATCCTGGTCGATCATGCTCTGGCGGATGTACTTAACGGCAGCAAGCGAAGCACCGCCCGAACCGGTCTGTATAGAGAAGCCGTTCTTGAAGTAGCCGCTGTTCACGATCACCTTTGCAGCCTGCTGAGCGAGCAGTATGTCGCGCGGGTTCTTTGTGTCGCGGATGGCTCCCGAAGCAATCTTCGACGAGTCGCCTACCGACTCAACCTCCACCACGTAGTCTACGTCGTGCTCCGAGATAGAGTTCGGAGTGTTAGGATAGGGCACGAGGTCGTCGGTGAGGATTACCACCTTGTCGGCATAGTGAGCGTCGGGCAGCGCGTAGCCCAGCGAGCCGCAGATGCTCTTGGCATTCTCAGAGCGCGAGTAGCCGCAGGCGTTGCCGAGCGGGTCGGAAGAAGAAGCGCCGAGGAACGCCACGTCGATATGCATCTCGCCCGAAGCGATAGCCTCGCCGCGTCCGCCGTGTGAGCGGAACACCACCGGCTTCTCCATCAGTCCGTGCGAAATCTCCTTAGCCAGTTCGCCGCGCAGACCGGATGTCGAAATCTCCGTGATCACGCCGTTGCGAATGTGCCCGATGAGCGGTTCGTGTACGTCCTGCAAGCTCGAAGCTGCGAGGTGCAGATTCTTGAATCCCATCTCGGCGAGCTTATCCACAACCATGTTCACCACCTTGTCGCCACCGCGGAAGTGGTGGTGGAACGATATTGTCATGCCGTCCTTCAGTCCCGAGTGGCGTATAGCCTCTTCGAGCGTCATGAGCTTGGGGCTCTTCTGCTGCAGTTCGAGGCGCGGAGTGATGTCCTTGTGTGCCTCTACATTATTATATACGTTCTTTCCCATAGCCTGAGCCACCTGCTCGGCGAGGGTATGTCTTTCGTTCAGTGTGCTCATGCTATGTCCTCCTGTTTAATTACGCCCGAAGCCAGTGCCAAGTCGATGACGCGCTGTGCGCGTATCACCACTGGTCGGTCAACCATTTTACCGTTCACGGCGATAACTCCCGAGCCTTTCTTCTCAGCCTCCTTGATGGCTGCGATCACGGCGAGAGCCTTGTCGATAGCCTTCTGTGTCGGTGTGAATACCTCGTTGATAATCTCTATCTGGCGCGGATTGATAATCGACTTTCCGTCGAAGCCCAACTGATGAATCAGTTCCACCTCCTTGCGGAATGTCTCCATGTCGTTTAGGTTAGAGTAGACGGTGTCGAGCGCATCGATGCCAGCCGCGCGAGCTGCCACCACGATGGTCTGGCGTGCCATGAGCAGCTCCATGCCCTCGGGTGAGCGTTGTGTCTTTAGGTTGGCGCAGTAGTCCTCTGCGCCGAGCGCGATGCCCATCATGCGCTTAGAAGCGGTAGCTATGGCGTAGGCGTTCACCACGCCGAGCGTGCTCTCCAGTGCAGCCATAATCTGCGTGCGACCCACGCAACCCAGTTCCTGCTCCACCTTTTCAATCTCGCGCTCCACCTCGATCACCTCCTCTGCGGTCTCGGTCTTCGGCATACGTATCACGTCGACGCCAGCCTTAACCACAGCCTCGATGTCCTTCTTGCCATACGGTGTGTTCAGCGGATTGATGCGCACCACCATCTCCGTCGTGCCGTAGTCAATAGTCTTCAGCGCGTTGTAGACGAGCAGGCGTGCAGCGTCCTTCTCTGCCATTGTCACAGAGTCCTCAAGGTCGAGCATTATTGAGTCGGGATGATATATATAGGCATCCTGCATCATACCAGGGTTGTTTCCCGGTACGAACATCATAGTTCTTCTTAGTCGTTTCATAGGTCAAAAAGTTTAGGGGTTAGTCTTTCCACACGTCTTTGCCCGTAGCTCTCACGGCAGCCGCGGTGACGCGTGCGCGGATAGTGCAGTCGAGCGCGCCCTTGTCAGTGGCGTGCACCTCAGCACGGGTGATGCCGAGTCCTTCGAGTGTCTCAACAATCACCTTACGAATCTGGTCGCCGAACTGGTAGGCAACCGAACTTTGCAAATCAATATTCAGACCCTCTTTCTCGCAGGGGGCAATCTGAATCATGATGTCGCCGGACTCCATTGTGCCGGCAGTAGCTTGTTTTAGTTCCATAGGTGTAGTATTTTAAAGTTTATGGTCTTCTTTGAGGGGCAACCTGCGGTGCTTTAGCGAAGAGGGAGCGAGGAGTTGTGTAGAAACGTAATAAAACAAAAATTGCGTAAATACAACAACACTTCCTCCGTCAAGAACACCGAAGAGAACCGAGTTATACTTACGCTCGCGCGAGCAGTATATAGGGAATATATAATGTCTGTGTACGCACAAAACTTATTCAGTGTGCGGTTTCTAAATTCACGGGGTAAAGATACATATTAATTATGAAACGACCAAGTGTTTTTGCTATATTTTTTTCGCTTTAACAACGTTGCGCCCGTGTTACTATGAGCATCCGCGTCGGTCGGTGCGGACATCTGCGTCGGTCGGTGCGGACATCTGCGTCGGTCGGTGCGGACATCTGCATCGGTCGGTGCAGACATCTGCATCGGTCGGTGCGCGTCGCGCAAACGCCTCTTTAAGACGATTGCTGTTGCAAGTAAAACACGCCAAAGTGTCCGCCTGGGCTGACTATTTGTCGCCAAACTGCCAATATTGCTTACTGTTTATCGTTTTTACGGGCGATTTCGGCATTGGTACGTAAGTTGCATTATGAATAGTGCAAGCCGATGGATGGAAACCCAAAGGCAAGCAAACGATAAACGTAAAAATTAAAATATAAATAGGAGGTATTTGATATGTTACCAGTAATGAGAAATTCATGGATGCCAGAAGTTTTCAACGACTTTTTTGATACCGACTTTATGCCGCGTACTAACGCAACCGCCCCAGCTATAAATGTTAAAGAGACAGAACACGATTATACAGTAGAGCTTGCAGCAGCCGGAATGAAGAAGGACGACTTCAACATCAACATCGATGCCGACGGCAATCTGCACATCAAGATGGAGAAGAAGAACGAGAAGAAGGAAGAGGAGAAGAAGGAGCATTATCTGCGCCGCGAGTTCTCTTACACCAAGTTCGAGCAGACACTTCTCTTGCCTGATGATGTCGACAAGGAGAAGATTGCAGCCAACGTTAGCGATGGTGTGCTCACAATCGACCTTCCGAAGGTTGAGCAGAACGTGCAGAAGGCTGCTCGCCAGATTGAGGTTAAATAACCGTTGATTTTGGTTAGTACTAAATGATATGAATTGTTGTTGATATAAATTTTTGATTAGGTCTAAATGAGAAAGCCCTGCTTCGTACGAATACGAAGCAGGGCTTTCTGCATATAATAATTAAGAATTAATAATTAAGAATTAATAATTAATAATTACTTGTACTCGTGTACCGGCAGTTCGCCGTTCAATGCTCCTAAGGCGTTGAACGCTAACGACTCCATCTCGCCTTCGCCTGGCATCACGATGACCGGAGCGAGGAAGTCCACCTGCTTCTTTATCTCCTCAACGCAGTACTTGCTGTAGGCGATGCCGCCGGTGAGGATGATAGCGTCCGCCTTGCCCCACAGCGCAACCGCCATGGCACCGATCTGCTTCGACACGGTGTAGAGCATAGCCTCGAGCACTTCGTGGAACGGCTCCTCGCCTGCCTCTGCGCGGCGCGATATCTCCTTCATGTCTTTCATACCGAGTAGTGCCTGGCAGCCACCGTTGCCTGCTAACATCTTCATAATCTCTGCCTGGGTATGCTTGCCCGAGAAGCAGAGTCGCACGAGCTGGTCGGCAGGCAGCGTTCCGGCACGTTCCGGCGCGATAGGACCCTCACCGTTGAGCGCGTTGTTCACGTCGATCACCTTGCCCTCGTGGTGAGCCGACACGCAGATGCCGCCACCGAGGTGAGCCACTACGAGGTTCATCTCCTCATACTTGCGTCCGATGCTGCGCGCATAGCGGCGCGAGGCTGCCTTGGCGTTGAGCGCGTGGAAGATAGACTCGCGCTTCATGAACGGCAGACCCGTATAGCGTGCGCGTGTCATAAACTCGTCTACCACCACTGGGTCAGCCATGTAGGCTGGGCAGTGGCACATCTGTGCGATGTCGTCGGCAAGAATCGAACCGAGGTTGCACACATGCTTGTGCTTGGCATTTATGAGGTCCTGCTTCATCTGCTCGTTAATGGCATACACACCGCCGTGCAACGGTTTCAGCAGACCGCCTCTACCGATTACGGCATCGAATTCCAAAGGTATTCCTGCCTCCTCTAATAGTTTCAGGATGAAATTCTTGCGGTACTCGTACTGCTCCATCTCGGTTGCGTACTTGTCTACTTCCTCCTGCGGATGCAGTCCGTCGGATGTCCATACAGCGTGTTCGTCTTCATACACAGCCACCTTTGTAGAGGTGCAGCCAGGGTTGATCACAAATATTTTTTTCATGAATATGTCTTGAGTTTACTGTTTGTTAATCGCTTTCAAGCAAGCAGTTGCTAAAGAGTAGAATTTGGAGTCGGCAGTGTCGGCGCGCGATGTCACCACCACGGGTGCTGTCGTGCCTAAGAGCATACCAGCCACCGTAGCACCACCGAAGAGAGTTATTGTCTTGTAGAATGTGTTGCCTGCCTCTATGTCAGGGAAGATGAGACAGTTGGCGTTGCCCACCACTGGCGATGCGATGCCCTTGATGGCTCCGCTCTCTGCGTCGCAAGCCGTCTTCACGTCCATCGGTCCGCCTATCTCCACCTCGCCGTAGGCTCCTGCGGCAGCGTTCGCCTTCAGTTCCTCGTAGCTGAGCGTGAGCGGGAACTTCTCCGATACCTTCTCCGTGCAGTGGATGAGTGCCACGCGTGGGCGGTCGCCACCCGTTATGCTGCGGTAGGTGTCGGTGATGTATCGTGTGATGGCATCGTATTGTTCGGTAGTGGGGTAGGGAATGACGGCTGCATCCGAGAAGAACAACAAATGATTAAGGCTCGGCACATCAGCAACGGCGATGTGTGTGAGTACGCTACCCTTGATGAGTATGCCCTCCTCTTTGTTGAGTACTGCGCGCAAGAGGTTGTCAGTGTTCAGCGAACCCTTCATTAGCACGTCGGCTCTGCCCTCGCGCACCTCCTTAACGGCATGGCGCGCCGCGTCGTCATCATCGTCAGCCACGATGAGTGTAACCTTGTCGGGATAGTCGGCAGCCAATCGGCGTGCGATATCAGCCTTAGCCGTGTTGGCTACAAGGGTGAAGCGTGCGAACTGTTCCGCGATGCTTCGTTCGATAACTTCCTCTGTGTGAGAGTCGGCAGGACATGCCACTGCTACAGTTACGACTCGCTCGGCTGAGCGCAGACGTGCGGGTAGGATTGAAAAGTCAACAATAGGTTCCATACTTTAGGGTATTATGTTTAGGGGTTGCTCATTTTGTTGTCTTCTGTGCAACTTTTGCAAAGTTACAGTAAGTTTGTTATACTGCAAAGAAAATCGGTGAAATTTATTTACATTCATTCTGATGTAGTTATTTAATCGGTTAAATGTGTTAACTTTGCAGTCAAAAATAACAATGATATGTCTATGACTACTGCAGAATTTATACGCGAATATCGCGAACGTGATATCCGTCAGCTTGCGCTTCAAGCAAATCGCTTTCCGGATGTTGACATGCCCTACGCTCTCGATCAGATACAAGGCTGGCAGATAGCGCGTCGCAAGCTCCCCAAATGGGCTGCGTGCGATGGCGTAATATTTCCGCCGCACCTCTCTATGGAGCAGTGCTCGTCAGAACCCACAGCGCAGTATAAGCTCAACTTGGCGATGGAGTGGACAACTCTCAACTCTGAACTCTCAACTCAAAATTGCCGCAGGCAACAATTCAAAACTCAAAACTCAACAATCAAAACTTCCACCCGCATGACCGACCTGACTGGCGGCTTCGGTGTCGACTTCTCTTTCACCTCATGCGCCTTTGCTGCGGCTACGTATGTGGAGCGCAGCGAGCAGCTCTGCCACATCGTTGAGCACAACCTTCCGTTGCTCGGCTTGAACAACGCCACGGTGGTGTGTGCAGATGCCGTGGAGTATCTCTCAACCGTTGAACCGCAGACCATGCTGTTCCTCGACCCGGCGCGTCGCGACGAGCATGGCGCCAAGACCGTCATGCTTGCCGATTGCACGCCCGATGTCGTGCAGCTCCTGCCCAAGCTGCTTGAGAAGTCGCGCTTCACGATGCTGAAGCTCTCGCCTATGCTCGATTGGCATAAGGCGGTGGACGACTTGCAGGGCACGGTGCGCGAGGTGCATATCGTGTCGGTGGGCGGCGAGTGCAAGGAGCTGCTGCTCGTACTTTCAACGGTGGTAGAGAGCGAACTGAAGGTGTATTGTGCGGATCTTTCTACCGCTTCAGACACTTCCTCCCTCTTTGTCTATACGCCAGGCTCCTCAGCTCCAGTCGCCAACTCAAAACTCAAAACTCAAAACTCAAAATTCGTACACGAGCCCAACGCCTCAATCATGAAAGCAGGCTGCTTCGACGAGCTGGCAGCTGCTTACGGCGTGTCGCCCGTGAGCCGCAACAGCCATCTCTTTCTTTCCGACGAACCCGTTGATGGCTTTCCGGGTAGAAGCTTCGTTGTGGAGCGCGTGACGACGATGAACAAGGGCGAGCTGCGCAAGGCGTTGGCAGGCATCGCTAAAGCCAATATCGCCACGCGCAACTTTCCACTCACAGTCGCAGAACTGCGCAAACGCCTCAAACTCAAAGATGGCGGCGACGTGTATATCTTCGCCACAACCACAGCTGAAGGTGAACATCTGCTGCTAATTTCTCGTAAATATCGCTAAATGTTACCCAGTTTTTCGTTAGTTTAAGCATTTTTCCGTACTTTTGCACTTTTAAGGCTTTATTTATAAAGATGTATTGCTTGCCCGAAGAGGCAATCGTGCAATGAGTATCAAACAAAAGTGAAAGAATAAAACTATTAAAATGTCAGCAATAGAGATTAAGAAAGTTGAGTCGCGCCGCGACTTGTGCAAGTTTATCGATTTCCACAACGAGCTCTATAAAGGTAATCCTTATCACGTGCCAAACCTCTACTTCGATGAGATGAACACCTTCCGTAAGGACAAGAATGCAGCCTTCGACTTCTGCGAGGCTGAGTACTTCATGGCATACCGCGACGGTAAGGTTGTGGGTCGTGTGGCTGCTATCATCAACCACAGTGCCAACAAGAAGTGGGAGCGCGAGTCGGTTCGCTTCGGTTGGATCGACTTCGTTGACGATATCGAAGTGTCTAAAGCACTCCTCAAGGCAGTGGAAGACTACGGCAAGTCGAAAGGTATGAAGGAGATTGTCGGTCCGCTCGGCTTCACCGATATGGACCCCGAGGGAATGCTCCTCTACGGTTACGACCAGCTTGGCACTCAGGCTACGGCATACAACTACCCCTACTATCCAGAGCACATGGATCGCATGGGCGGATGGGAGAAAGACAACGACTACGTGGAGTATAAGCTCTACGTGCCGGAGGAAATGCCGGAGAAGTATGCTACCATCGCAAAGATGATTCAGAAGCGCTACAACCTGCAGGTGAAGAAGTTGAAGCGCAATGAGATATACGGCGAGAACGGCTACGGCAGAAAGATATTCCAGGTAGTGAACGAGACCTTCAAGGACCTCTATGGCTACTCGAAGCTCACCGACCGCCAGATAGAGCAGTACGTGAAGATGTACCTGCCGATGGCTGACCTCGACCTCATCACCATCATCGAGGACTGGAACACACCCGACCACAAGGTGGTTGGCGTAGGCATATCTATCCCGTCGCTCGCCCGCGCTTTGCAGAAGTGCGGTGGCAAGCTCTTCCCGTTCGGATGGTGGCACATCCTTCGCGCGTTGAAATTCCACAAGACCGAGGTAGTCGACCTGCTGCTCGTAGGCGTGTTGCCGGAGTATCGTCAGAAGGGTGCCAACGCATTGCTCTTCTACGACCTCATACCTCACTACCAGCGTCTTGGTTTCAAGTGGGGCGAGACCCACGTCGAGATGGAGACAAACATGAAGGTTCAGGGACAGTGGCAGTATCTCAACCGCGAGATACACAAGCGCCGCAGATGCTACAAGAAGGATATTTAAGTCGGATAGCATCCTCAAGATACGATGACAATACTCGGGATGCTGTAAGATATTAAGAAATAAAATGGAAGAAAACATTCAACCCACAGTTCAATATACCGACGACAACATACGCCACCTCTCCGACATGGAGCACGTGCGTACACGTCCTGGTATGTATATCGGTCGCTTGGGCGACGGACAGTTGCCCGAGGACGGTATCTATGTGCTGCTGAAGGAGGTCATCGACAACTCTATCGACGAGTTCAAGATGAACGCCGGCAAGCGCATAGAGGTAGACATCGACGACCGTCTGCGTGTGTCGGTGCGCGACTATGGTCGTGGCATACCGCAGGGCAAGCTCGTTGAGGCAGTCAGTGTGCTCAACACCGGCGGCAAGTACGACTCGAAGGCGTTCAAGAAGAGCGTGGGTCTGAACGGCGTGGGTGTGAAGGCGGTGAACGCCCTCTCGGCACACTTCGAGGTGAAGTCGTATCGCGACGGCAAGGTGCGTGCGCTCAAGTTCGAGCGCGGCAATCTGACATCGGACATCACCGAGGACTCTGCCGACGAGAACGGCACCTACATCTTCTTCGAACCCGACCCGACACTGTTCGTCGGCTACTCGTTCCATGACGACTTCGTGGAGACGATGCTGCGCAACTACACCTATCTCAACTCCGGACTCACCATCATGTACAACGGTCGGCGCATACTCTCGCGCAACGGCTTGGCTGACCTGCTCACCGACACGATGACCACCGACCCGCTTTACCCCATCATACACGTGAAGGGTGAGGACATAGAGATAGCCTTTACGCACACCAACCAGTACGGCGAGGAGTACCACTCATTCGTCAACGGACAGCACACCACGCAGGGCGGCACCCATCAGAGTGCATTCAAGGAGCACATAGCCCGCACCATCAAGGAGTTCTTCGGCAAGAACTACGAGTTCACCGACATACGCAACGGACTCGTGGCTGCCGTAGCGCTGAACGTAGAGGAGCCGATGTTCGAGAGCCAAACGAAGATTAAGCTCGGCTCGCTGCAGATGGCACCAGGAGGCGAGAGCATCAACAAGTACGTTGGCGACTTCGTGAAGCTTGAGGTAGACAACTTCCTGCACATACACGCCGACGTGGCGGAGGTGATGCAGCAGAAGATAACCGAGAGCGAGCGTGAGCGCAAGGCGATGGCTGGCGTTACGAAGTTGGCACGCGAACGCGCGAAGAAGGCAAACCTTCACAACCGCAAGCTGCGCGACTGCCGCATACACTACTCCGACGCGAAGAACGACCGCAAGGAAGAGTCGTCGATATTCATCACCGAGGGCGATTCTGCCAGCGGATCAATCACAAAGAGCCGCGATGTGAACACGCAAGCCGTGTTCTCGCTGCGCGGAAAACCGCTCAACTCCTACGGACTGACAAAGAAGGTGGTGTACGAGAACGAGGAGTTCAACCTCCTGCAAGCTGCTCTCGACATAGAGGACGGACTCGACACGCTTAGATATAATAAGGTGATAGTGGCGACCGATGCCGATGTCGACGGTATGCACATCCGCCTGCTCATCATCACGTTCTTTCTGCAGTTCTTCCCCGACCTTATCAAGAAGGGACACGTCTACGTGTTGCAGACACCGCTGTTCCGCGTGCGCAACCGTCGCACGAAGATAAAGGATAAGAAGGTAGTGACCGATGCCGACGCACGCCTCACCGGTAAGGAGAAGAAGAGCGACTTCATCACACGCTACTGCTACAGCGAGGACGAACGCCAGCAGGCGATACGCAACCTCGGACCCGACCCGGAGATAACCCGATTCAAAGGTTTGGGCGAAATCTCGCCGGAGGAGTTCGCACATTTCATCGGTCCGGAGATGCGACTCGAACAGGTGACACTTCACAAGACCGACCAGGTGCAGAAGCTCCTCGAGTACTACATGGGCAAGAACACCATGGAGAGGCAGAACTTCATCATCGACAACCTCGTGGTTGAGGAAGACCTGCCCGACGAAGACTTGGCATAAAACAAACTCAGATAATGAAACGTATAAACAAACATAACACAACGCACCCGTTCTCATGGAAAATGGGAATGGGTGCAATGGTTTTACTGCTGCTGTGCGCAGCCGCTTTCGCGCAGCGTGTGAACCCACTCAAGAAGCTGCAGATAGCCGAACTGGCTGTCAGCAACCTCTATGTCGACTCGGTCGACGAGCAGAAACTCGTGGAGGATGCCATACGTGGTATGCTCGAGAAACTCGACCCCCATTCCTCGTACACCACTGCCAAGGAGACAAAGTCGCTGACCGAACCACTGCAAGGCTCGTTCGACGGTATCGGCGTGCAGTTCAATATGATTTCGGACACGCTGCTCGTCATACAGCCCGTGCGCAAGGGTCCGTCGGAGAAGGTGGGCATACTCGCCGGCGACCGCATCATCACCGTCAACGACACTACGATAGCAGGCGTTAAGATGGATCGTGCGGACATCATGCGTCGTCTGCGCGGACCGCGTAGCTCGAAGGTGAAGCTCGGCGTGCAGCGTCGTGGCGTGCCCGACCTGCTGCAGTTCACCGTTACGCGTGCCAAGATACCCGTACACACGCTTGATGCCTACTACATGATACGTCCGCGTGTGGGCTACGTGCGCATCGGCTCGTTCGGTGCCACCACCTACGGCGAATTTATGACCGCTGTCGACTCGCTGCAGAAGGCTGGTATGCGCGATCTCATCCTCGATCTTCAGGACAACGGCGGTGGCTATCTGCAGTCGGCGGTGCGCATCGTAGAGGAGTTTCTGCAGAAGGGCGATCTCGTGGTGTACACCGAGGGACGCGCTCAGAAACGTCAAGAGTACAAGGCAGGCGGAGGAGGCAGACTGCTGAAGGGCAAGGTCTACGTGCTCATCAACGAGTATTCGGCATCGGCTGCCGAAATCGTTACGGGTGCCATCCAGGATCAGGATCGTGGCACAGTGGTAGGTCGTCGCTCGTTCGGAAAGGGACTTGTGCAGCGTCCTATCGAGTTCGACGATGGTTCAATGATACGCCTCACCATCGCCCACTACTATACGCCATCCGGCCGCTGCATACAGAAGCCGTATGCGAAAGGCGAAAAGGAGGACTATGCGCAGGATATAGAGAAACGTTTCAAGCATGGCGAGCTCTACTCGGCTGACTCAATCCACTTCAACGACTCGTTGCGCTGCTACACTCTGCGCAAGCACCGCACCGTATATGGAGGTGGAGGCATCATGCCCGACGTGTTCGTGCCGCTCGATACCACTCAATATACAGCGTTCCACCGTCAGCTTGTTGCACGCTCACTCGTTATCAACGCCACCCTGCGCTATGTTGAGAACCATCGCGAGGAGCTGAAGGCGGAGTACACGAAGTTCGACGACTATATGAAGCACTTTGAAGTGCCGCAAGCCATGGTCGACAGTCTTTTTGCTGAGGCTGAACGCCAGAAGGTGAAACCGCGCGACGACGAAGAGCGCCGCAACACGCTGCCTATGCTTCGCGTACAACTGAAGGCACTCATCGCTCGCGATATCTGGGACATGAACGAGTACTTCCGACTGATGAACGAGCACAATCATACCGTAAGCAAAGCCGTTGAGCTGATTAGTGGCAAATAAATGCGGTTGAAACAAAAGCAGAAAAACGCGGTTGGTATAAAAGCAACTAAAAGTTGTCTTTATTTCCTTACAAGTGTTGACAGACATTAAATATTAAGGCAAATGGAAAACTTTTGTAATATAAAAGTTTTCACATTTGCCTTTTTTGTATATCTTTGTGCCGAATGATACGGCTTTTTGCTTGTTATTCATGTTTTTGTAGCACACAATATATAATCATAAGTATATGAAACATTTTATGTTCAAATCGTGCATTGTGACAATGCTTTGCGTTTTCTGTAGTCTTTCTGCAAATGCCGAAGGAAAGTTCGTCTTGTTCAAGTATGGCAATTTCGATACTTGGGTGACGCGCCAAATACACGAGTCGTCAGTAATCGGTGGTAGCAAGAAAACCCTTTACGAGATAGGCCCCAACAGAGCCCTTACGGGCAACAACCCATACGTAAACCTCGGCGGATCGCCTTGGGGCACGAGCAACGTGATGGCTAAAGTGTCGGGCATCACAAAGACCAACAACTCGGTGTATCGCGACAACCGCGGTTCGGGACATTGCGTCAAAATGACCACCCATATCGAGACCTGCAAGGTGCTTGGTCTTATTAATATTAAGGTGCTCGCCGCTGGCAGCATCTTCCTCGGTGACATGAAGGAGCCTATCACCGGCACAAAGGAAGGTCCGAAGGCACTCAACTTCGGTATCCCGTTCACCCTGCGTCCGAAGGCTCTGCGCTTCGACTATCGTGTGCAGGTGCCAGGCAACGCCAATCGCATCCGTCAGACCGGCTTCTCGGCAGTGACCACCGTTCCGGGCAAGGATTACTGTGTGGCTCTGCTGCTCCTCCAGAAGCGTCATGAAGACGCTAAGGGAAACATCACGGCGCAGCGCGTGGGCACGGTGGTAGTGAAGTACGGCAAGTCGACCAACGGATGGGTTGAGGATGCTACGTATGCGATTCACTATGGCAATATCACCGGCAAACCATTCTACGACGCGTCGATGATGGGACTGCGTTCTACCGACTACGCACGCAACTCTAAGGGAAAGAGCGTGCTGATGAGGGAGACCGGCTGGGCTGATGCCGACGCCAAACCGACGCACATCGTGCTGCAGTTCTCGTCGAGCCACGGCGGTGCTTATGTAGGTACCGTGGGCAACACCTTCTGGGTAGACAACGTAGGACTGGTGTATTAAGATGTTGAGGTGTTGAGATGTTGAGGTGTTGAGATGGTGTGATGTTGAGGTGTTGAGATGTTGAGATGTTGAGATATCCTTGTCAACTCTATTATTAATTAAAAAATGAGATTATGCGCCCCTTGAAAGCGATATTATTTCTGTTCTTAATAGCTCTGCAGCCCGTTTGGGCTACAGAGCCGTTCGGTTTTGATACCACTTCTGTAGCGAGTGCAGCAACCAGTGAGGTTGCTACTGTTGCTGACACCATTGCTGCGAAGCCGGCAAAGAAGAAAGACATCTTCAGTCGTTTCCTTGCCTACTTCAACGATGCCAACAAGGAGAAGAAGAATAAGCGTTTCGACTTCAGTGTCATCGGCGGACCGCACTACAGCTCCGACACCAAGTTCGGCATCGGACTCGTGGCTGCCGGACTCTATCGCTCCGATCCTACCGACTCGCTGTCGGCTCCGAGCAACGTGTCGCTCTTCGGCGACGTATCTACCGTAGGCTTCTACATGCTCGGTGTGCGCGGCACGCATAAGTTCCCGCGCGACACCCACCGCCTCAACTACACCGTCTACTTCTATTCCTTCCCTTGCTACATCTGGGGATGGGGCTACGACATGGGCAATGTGGATGCCAACAAGAGTAAGATGAAGCGTTGGCAGGCGCAGTTCAAAGCCGACTGGCTCATACGCACCGCCGACAACCTCTTCATCGGTCCTACCGTCGACTTCGACTATGTGCGCGGCACTAAGTTCGACCGTGTCGACTTGCTCGGTGGCGAACGCACAGAGACGCTCAACTTCGGTGCCGGCATGACCGCCATATACGACACGCGCGACAACCTCACTGCGCCGAAGCGTGGCATGTACATACAGTTCATGCAGCTCATGCGCCCGAAGTTCATCGGCAACAAATACAACTCCTACACCACCGACTTCCGCATCGACGGCTACACGCATCTGTGGAAGGGTGCCACGCTTGCTGCCGACTTCCGTACGCAGTTCAACTTCGGCGATGTGGAGTGGTCGATGCTCGCGCAGCTCGGCGACAGCTACTCGATGCGCGGCTACTACCAAGGACGCTATCGCGACAACCATAAGATAGAGACGCAGGTGGAGCTGCGTCAGCATGTATGGAAGCGCAACGGTGTGGTGGCGTGGGTAGGTGCCGGAACCATCTTCCCGAAGTTCAGCAAGATACAGCTGAAGCACATTCTGCCGAACATGGGCGTGGGCTACCGCTGGGAGTTCAAGAAGAATGTCAACGTGCGACTCGACTACGGCTTCGGTAAGTCGGGACAGCACAGCTTCATATTCAATATCAACGAAGCGTTTTAGTTATGAAAAAGATATTAGCTCTCCTCACCTCTCCCCGTTTCCTCTTCTTCTACATAGTGCTCACGCTCGCCATTCCGAACGTGGCACTCTGCTTCACCGAGCACATGCCCGTGCTGGCTTGCATAGCCAACATCGTGCTGCCCGTGTCGCTCTATGCGTTCCTTATGACGCTGTCCGCGAAGACGGGTCGCCAGGTGTGGTGTATGTTTCTTATCATCTTCTTCGCAGCCTTCCAGATAGTGCTGCTCTACCTCTTCGGACGTGGCGTGATAGCCGTCGACATGTTCCTCAACCTCGTCACCACCAACCCCGGTGAGGCGATGGAACTGCTCAACAACCTTGTGCCAGCCGTGGCTACCGTGTTCATCCTCTACCTGCCGCTGCTCGTGCTCGCCGCTATGTCGTGGGCACGCCACCGCACCGAGGACAAGGCGTTCCTGAAGCGCGTGCGCCGCTACTCCTGCTATGGCATGGCTGTGGGCGCAGTGTTCATAGCACTGAGCTATGTGGCTTATCCGAAGGACAGCGACTTCGACTATCGTGCCGAGGACCATGTCTATCCAGCCAACATCTTTTACAACCTCTACCTCGCCTGCCGCGAGAGCGGACGCGTAGCCGACTATCGTAAGGACGTAGCCGACTTCCGTTTCAACGCACGTTCTGTGCACGCTGCCGACTCTGCCGAGGTGTATGTGCTCGTTATCGGCGAGACGGCGCGCGCCGACAACTTCCAGCTCTACGGCTACGAGCGCGAGACCAATCCGCTGCTCTCCAAGACCGACGGACTCAGCGTTTTCCGCCACGTGCTCTCGCAGTCGAATACCACGCACAAGAGTGTGCCGATGCTCCTTGCCGCCGCTTCAGCCGAGGACCACGCGCGTCTGTACCGCGAGAAAAGCCTTATCACGGCGTTCCGCGAAGCAGGCTTCCACACCTCGTTCATCTCCAACCAGCAGCCCAACCACTCGTTCATCGACTTCTTCGGCGACGAGGCTGACGACTTCGTGTTCATCCGTTCGGCTGTGAGCGTTGTCACGGGCGACGTTACGGCGCAGACCAGCGACGAGCGTCTGCTGCCTTACGTGCAGAACATCCTTGCCAAGAAGCGCAAGAAGGAGCTGATAGTGCTCCACACCTACGGCTCGCACTTCAACTACCGCGACCGCTATCCGCGCCATCGCGCCCGGTTCATGCCCGACACGCCCACCGAGGCAGAAGCCAAGAACCGCCCCTCGCTCGTCAACGCTTACGACAACACCATCTGTCAGACCGACTTTGTGCTGCACAGCATCATCACGATGCTCGGCAAGAGTGGGGCGCAGGCGGCAATGCTCTACACCTCCGACCACGGCGAGAACATCTTCGACGACTATCGCAAGCGTTTCCTCCACGCCTCGCCCACGCCCTCATGCCACGGCATACACGTGCCGCTCATCGTCTGGACCTCCGCGTCGTACCGCGCCGAGTATCCTGGAGTGGTGTCGGCACTCAACGCCAACCGCGAGAAAGATGTGCAGTCGAGCGTGTCGGTATTCCCGACGATGCTCTCCATCGCCGGCATCAGTGCGCAGTGCGTCGCCGACGTAATGCCACAGTCGCTTGCCAACCCTGCGTTCCGCAGCAGCAAGCGCCACTATCTCAACGACCACAACCGCTCCGTTACCTTGCAACAGGCAGGCTTCGCTGATATCGACTTCGAGCAGCTCAAGCACTGGGGCATAGCTCAACATTAGTACAGCTTAAGCATAGGAAACGCAGTGTTATAGTTATACTTTAGCGGTCTGCGCCGACCGATGCGGATGTCTGCGCCGACCGATGCAGATGTCTGCGCCGACCGATGCGGATGTCTGCGTCGACCGATGCGGATGTCTGCGTCGACCGATGCGCACCCTTAGGGGTGCACTTGTATATTTCTGCTACTGTAATGTCACCTTTCACCCGTGTCGCTTGTTATATAAATGAACCGCTTCAGCAAGAAGCGATAGAATTGAACAACAAGTATAACAATTAAAGACGACAAAAGATTATGTTTTGGTTAGTACAACTTTTAGTTCCGATAGGAGTGGCAGTAGTGCTCCCTATCGCCGTTGTATCAATCGTGTTCAAGAGTGCTATGGCATCCGAGCGCAACCGCAAGGAGATAGTGCTCGCCGCACTGGAGAAGAACCCCGACATCGACGTGGAACTGCTCATGAAGAACCTGAAGAAGTCGGAGAAGCTCATCAAGGAGAAGCTGCTCGCCAATCTGCAGCACGGCTGCCTCTGCTGTCTTATGGGCGTAGCCTTCGTGCTGCTCTATTTCTTCCTCAGCGTGCAGAAGGAAATTCTCATCATTGCTGGCACAGTACTGATAGCCATCGGCATCGCCTTCCTCGTGAGCTACTTCGTAGGTCGCCGTATGCTCGAGAAGGAGATGGAGGCAGAGGAGCAGAACATGAAGTAAGAGTAACAACCTATGACGAGAGAACAATTCATAGCACTGGTGAAGAGCGAGCAGGAGGCATTGCGAGGCTTTCTGCTCGCCCTCTGCTGCGGCAAGCGCGACGATGCCGACGACATAGCGCAGGAGACGCTCGTCAAGGCTTATCTCTCGTCGGCTGGCTATCGGGACGAGGGCAAGTTTCGTGCGTGGCTGTTCACGATAGCGCGCAACACCTTCCTCAACCACAAGGCGAGCACGCGCACGCTCGACGACCTAAAAGCACTGAGTGCTATGCCCTCAGCTGCCACAGCCGACTCCGCCTTCCGCCATCAGGAACTGTACATGGCACTCGCCACACTCTCGCCCAAGGAGCGCTCGGCGGTGGTGATGTTCTACATGAGCGGCTACTCGATAAAGGAGATTGCAGGCATCACCAGCAGTTCGGAAGACGCCGTGAAGAAACAACTCTCGCGCGGCAGAGACAACCTTAAAACCATTTTGAACGTATGATGAAAGATAAAGCACTTGAGGAACTCTTCCTCTCAGCCCGACCCACCTTCGACGACGGCGAGGTATTCATCCAAAAACTCGAGAAGCGCCTCGATGCAGTGGAGTATCTGAAGCAGCACGAAGAAGCCTGCATCAGACGCTACCGCTACGCCATGCTTGCTGCCTTCGTGCTCGGAGTCGTCTTAGGCGGAGGCGCGATAGCCATGATGCTCAATGCGCCTGCCGACCAGCCACTCTTCACGTTCGGTGCAGAGAACGGACTGCTGCTTCTGCTCGGACCGTATTCGCGTTTCGCTGCGGTCATACTCTTATCGGGCCTTGTATGCCTCACGATTATAAGTATTGTGAACATTGTTGTAGATTTGTTGAATATGCGCGATGTCAACAAGGCTTATTGTGTTAAATAAACCTTTTATGTTTGTTCGCTTACATATTTATATATATATTTGCAAAATAAATCCGCTTTAATTAACAAAGACATAACAACTTACATCAAATCCTATATTATGAACAGAAGAAACAGACGCTCTGTTGCCTCTGTGATAGCTGCTATAGCTTTAGCTATGGCAGCCTGTCCGGTATCGGCACAGACAAAAGCACAGACTGCGAAGTCGGGTGCTAACTTCCTCAGTCCGCTAAAGGCCGCAGCGCGTGCAGCCAGCCGCAACCTCTGGGGTTATGTGAATAACGCTACGCAGTACCCTACTGCCAGCAAACAGATTGGTTACATGGAGTTCGACGCAGCTACAGCTGGCAACTTCCGCGACCTCAAGACGGAAGATTTGGACAGCAGAATGTCGCCAAACGGCGGATGGTCGTACTACGATGGTAAGTACCACGCAGTACACTTCACAAGAAATCAGGCTTCAAGCTCGCTTGTTGTTACCTACTATCAGTTCAATACCGAAGACAAATGGCATCAGGAGATTGCACCAGAGTTGGTTTCAAAGCTTGAACTAATCGCTACAACTACCGCTACAAGCCAGCTCACCGGCAAGGTATATGGTCAGTTCTATACCAACGACCTTTCGTCGTTCGAGTTCGGTATCATCGACTACGACAAGATGCAGCGCACCACAATCGCTCCGTCAAAACACAAGTTCGTGGCAATGGGCGTAAGCTCTGAGGAGCGCGTCTACGCTGTGGCTACCGACGGTGTGCTCTACGAGCTGAACACCATCACTGGCGAAGAGACCGAAATCGGTCCGACCGGTGTGTACGTAGCACCATCGTCAGAGAAGAGCTACACACAGAGTGGTGGCATCGACCAGGACGACGACACCTTCTACTGGGCTGCATACGATGCTGACAAGAAGGCTGCGCTCTACTCGGTCGACCTCAAGACGGGTAAAGCAACACTCATCGCCAACTTCCAATACAATGCACAGATACTTGGTTTGGCTATACCAGAGGCAACACCCGACGCAGCAGCACCGGCTGCACCGACCGGCTTCTCAGTGAAGTTCGAGAACGGATCGACAAAGGGCTGGATGTCGCTCTCCGCTCCGTCGAAGACATACGGCGGACAGACACTCAGCGGCACACTCGACTTCTCTGTACGCTCAGGACAGACGGAAGTGCTCAGCGGCACTATCCAAGCCAACTCGTCTACAACAAAGGAGATAACAGCTCCAGAGGGTCTGAACAACTTCACCGTTACGCTCTCTAACGCCGCAGGCAAGAGCAAGGCTGCCAAGACCACAGCATACGTAGGCTACGACGAACCAAACCAGGTGTCGTTCGCACGTCTGAAGATTGACACCAACGGCAAGGCAACCGTCACATGGGGCAAGCCCTCAGGAGCCGTACACAACGGCTACCTCGGCGACCTGCGCTACGACATCGTGCGCTATCCCGACGCTAAGACCGTAGGCACTAACATCAGCGGTCTGTCGTTCTCGGAGACTATCAAGGACAAGCACCTGCGCAACTACTACTACGGCATCATACCCGTCAACGGTGCGAAGCGTGGTGCAGAGCGTCGCACTGGTGCTGTGGCTTACGGCGACAACATCGTGCCGCCTTATTATGAAGACTTCTCTTTAGAGGAGTCATTGGATCTCTTTAACATTATCGACGAAAACGGTGATGATAACACATGGAAGTGGCATGAGGGTAAGCATAGCGCATACTACCCTGCTTCATCCAGCAAGGCTGCTGACGACTGGCTCATCACTCCTGCCATACAGCTTGAGGCTAACCACTCTTATAAGGTATCATTCACAGCACGCAGCTCAAGTGCCTACTTCCCCGAGAAGATAGAGGCAAAGTGGGGCAATAAGGATAAGGTGGAGAACCTTACAAATAGCTTCCTTGCAGCAACAAAGCTGCCAGCTACGAGCACTACATACGATGGCACGGTTAACACAACTGCTGCTCAAACCTTCTACTTCGGTATCCACGCTATCAGCGACAAGGCAATGGACTATATCTATATAGAGAACTTCTCTATCGTAGACAATGGTCACCTCAATGCCCCTGCTGCTGTGGAGAACGTAAAAATAACTCCTGACCCGACGACCGCACTGAAGGCTAACATCAGCTTCCGTCTGCCGACAAAGACCGTTGCTGGTAAAACACTTGCTGCTGTCACAAAGGTTGTAGTAACTCGCGACGGCGTGACCGTTAAGGAGTTCGGCTCAAGCAAGCCGGGCGCAACACTCTCTTGCGATGACAACTCACCAGTAGCTGGTTTCAACAACTACACCATCACTGCTTACACCGCCGACGGTGCAGGTACCCCGACTGTTGTAGCTGCTTACGTAGGTCTCGACAAACCGGCTCCGCTCACAAACGTGAAGGCTGCTGACGTGAAGACTGGCGTTAAGCTGACATGGGACAAGGCTTCTGCACAAGGCGCAAATGGTGGTGCTGTGCTCACCAACGACGTAACATACAACGCTTACCGCGTGCGCATCTCTGACGGCGTAACAAGTCAGCAGCTCCTCGGCTCTGTTACAGAGAACACATACACCGAGAAATTCAATACAGCAGAAGGCGCGCAGGCTGTACGCCTCTACTCTGTAGGCGCTAAGAACAGCAAGGGCGAGAGCGAGCGCGTAATGTCATCGCCAGTTGTAACTGGCAAGCCTTACGCTCTGCCGTTCCGTTCTAACTTCGTGAGTGGTGAGAATGCACACCTCTGGTGGTCGCTTACACTCGACGAGGAGGGTGGCATCGGCTTCCTGCATAACACCCAGACCTCAAGCGACGGCGACAACAACTGCCGCGTGTTCACATCGTTCAGCAAGGGTGGCACAGCCGACCTTAGCTCTGGTAAGATAGCTCTCGCTGGTGCAAGCAACCCGGCTGTGATATTCAGCCACAACGCTACAAGCGGAAAGAACTGCAGCATTGAGGTGTACGCACAGACTCCTGACGGTACACGCAAGCTCATCGGCACTGTCGACTACTCAAAGCTCAGCGGTAAGGCAGAGGATTGGCACCGCTCACTGTTCAAGATTCCGGCAGAGATGGCAAAGGCAGACTACGTTATCCTCACCTTCGTTGGCAAGGCAGACACATACGGTGTTGTGCGTATCGACGACGTAAACGTACACAATACCTACGACAACGACCTCGCTGTAAGCATCTCGGCTCCTGCCAAGATGAAGCGTGGAGCTTGGAGTAAGGCTACCGTTACCGTGACAAACAACGGCGAGAAGGCTGCTTCTAACTACCGCGTGCAGCTCAGAAGTGGTAACGACATCATGTTCGAGCAGACTGTAGCAGAGGCTATCCAGCCACTCGCAAGCAAGTCGTTCGTTGTGAATGTAAAGAACAACGCTACCAACACATCGAAGACATTCAAGTTGTATGCCGACGTAGAGTATGATGCCGACCAGTATAAGGCTGACAACAGCACAGCATTGGCAGTAGAACTGATTGAGTCGGGTATCCCGATGCCAGAGAACTTCTCGGCTACAAAGGACGAGGCTACAAGCAAGCTCACCATGAACTGGAGCGTACCGACATCGGCAAGCATCCAGACTCGCGAGACATTCGAGAGCTACGACAACTGGACTATCAACCAGTTCGGCGACTGGACAACTTACTCTTCTATCAAGAGTGGTGAGACCGGCGGTCTGTGGGGCTCGCAGGGTATGCCTTTCCCGCACGAGACAGAACTTTATAACTATATCGTCTTCAACCCGGATGCTATCCAGGACGGTATCACTTCGCAGAATCTCACTCTCAAGCCTCACGGCGGCGAGAAGTGTCTGATTACTATGTTCGCTCGCGAGATTGTCAACAAGAAGTTCGTTTACTACGACGCTGACAACTGGCTCATCTCGCCGATGCTCTCTGGCGAGGCGCAGACCGTGCTCTTCTGGGCTAACAACGGTCAGCCCGACCCGACGAACGTTCGCTATCCGCAGACCATCGAGGTTTACTACTCTGACAAGACTGCCGACCACGCAGACTTCAAGTTGTTAAAGACCTTCACACACAGCGGCGGCAAGTGGGATTCTTACACAGTAGACCTGCCGGAGGGTGCAAGCTACTTCGCAATACGTTGCGCTACACCTGAGGCTGATGCTTACATGCTCATGCTCGACGACATCGTCTACAAGGCAGGCTTCGGCAAGCTCGAGGGCTTCCGCGTATATCGCAACGACAAGATGATTAAGGAGCTTCCTGCTACCGCAACATCTTACGACATCAACTTCGACCCGAAGGCAGAGCCTACACGCTATAGCGTATCGGCTGTGTTCACTGGTGGCGAGTCGGCTGCTGCTACATCTGACGAGTGTCAGACAGCTATCCATGGCATTACAATCGACGCTCAGCATCCTGCTGATGTCTACACCATCGACGGCAAGCTCGTGATGAAGAACGCTACATCGCTCAGCTCGCTGAAGCGCGGTGTGTACGTTGTGAACGGCGTTAAGATCGTGAAGTAAACTTTAGGGGGTACACTTGTCTCAAGTGCACCAACAATGCAATAAGTCCACTGACGTAACATTGGTGCACTTTTCTCTGTTGGTGCACTTGAGACAAGTGCACCCCCTTGGTGTTATCGGACATCCTTAAAACAAAAATTGCCTCGCTTGGAGATTCCCAAGCGAGGCGATTTTTGTTTGTTGTATGATTTCTCAGCTGCGTCGATACTCCGACGGCGACATTCCAGTGTGTTCCTTGAAGTATTTGCCGAGGAACGACTGGTTGGAGAAGTTCAGCTCTTGCGCAATCTCCTTAATGCTCTTCTGCGTGTTGCGCAGCAGCATACGCAGCTCGATGGTGACGTAAGAGTCGATCCACTCGTTGGGCGTGCGCTTCGATACGGCTTTGATTGTCTCGGAGAGATACTTTGGCGATATGCAGAGCTGCTCAGAGTACCAACCCACGCGGCGCTCCGAGCGGAAGTGCTTCTCGACGAGTTTTATGAACTGTGTGAATATCTCCTCGGCGCGTGTGTTGCAGCTCTCGTTCTGTGCCTGCACACTATAGATGACGTTCGAGAGTTCGTACGCCATGGCGAGGAACATAGCCTGCACCATCTCGCGGCGGAAGCGGTTCTCTGGTTCGTCAATCTTCGCCTTTATGCGGAAGAATGTCTCGTAGATGAAGTCGAAGCGCTCCTTCGGAAGGCGGAACACGGGGTGGTTGCGTGCGAAGAGGAAGAGCGACGACAGCTCGTGTACGCTCTTTATCGTCTCGTTGAAGAATTTGTAGTCGACGAGTATGCCTATGCCGCGACAGTCGGGCGAGAGCGTGCAGTTGTAGACCGACCTGCCCTGGTTGATGATGATGAGGTCGCCGGGCTCAACGTTGTGCTTCACCGAGTCGACGTAGTAGCTCACGGTGCCACGCAAGCACATAGCAAGCAGCAGACACTGCATACGGCGTGGCTCGCGCGGAATGGGTATCTTCGCCACTTCGTCGAGTAGGAGTATGTCGTTGCCAATGTGGCTACCGTCGCAGAAGCGTACTGACTGGCTGACGGTGATATCTCTGAAATCGGGCATGATGTGTGGTGTTGAGAAGTTGAGGTGGTGTGGTGTTGAGATGTTGAGGTGTTGAGATATGTGGTGCTATTGTTGAGGCTTCTGCAGTCGCAGGTTGAGCTGGAACATGGAAGCCCCGAATATCATCAGCGAGAAGATGATGGCGAGTGCCACGCGCTTCATGTCGCCACCGAAGAAATCGGCGAACTGCATGTCTGCCGACTGTGGCATGAGACGGTAGAGTAGCACGGCTGTTGAATTGTTCACCCAGTGGTAGACCACGCCGGGCACGATGCTGCCCGTGCGCACGTACATCCAGCCGAGCAGCAGTCCGCAGAGGAACGCTCCGATGCCTTGCGCCATGTTGCCGTGAACGGTGGCGAAGAGTGCTGCCGAGAGAACTATGGCTACCCACTGGCGGTGTTTGCCCGTTATGTCGCAGAGTACGCGCAGTATGGCTCCGCGGAACACGTATTCCTCGGCGATGGGCGCTATGATGCCAATGGTGATGAAGCCGAGCTTATGCTGCATGATGCCCTTGAACATCTCGTTGTATGTGTCGGGCAGCGTTACACCGAGCAGTTCGGTGAGGTATGCCAGTGGAGCTATGGTGCCTATGGTGAGGCATACCACCCAGAACATCGTGAACCACGGGCGTGTGTTGATGTATGCGCCCGAGCAGGGTGTCCAGCGCAACTTGTAGAACAGTGCGATGGTGATAATGCTGCTTGCGAGTGTTGTGATGGTTGTGGTGCTTGCCGTCATGCCACTCGATTGGCTTATGAGCATTGCTGCAGCTACAGTTATCGCTTGTATCGTAAGGAAGGCGAAGAGGTACAACGCCACGTTCAGTAATTCTCGCTTTTTCATATTTTGATGTTGAGATGTTGAGATATGATGTTGAGATGTTGTTATGTTGAGGTGTTGAGGTGTTGATGTGTTGATGTGTTGACAATAGTACAAATCTCAACACCTCAACATCTCAACATAATACCATCAGCACCTCTTTCTTATCAGTCTCGAGCTGCTTCTGCAGTGCTTCAACGCTCTCGAAGCGTTGCTCGTCGCGCAGTTTCCTGCCGAACTCCACTCGCACTTTCTGTCCGTATATGTAGCCCTCGAAGCCGATGATGTGCGCCTCGATGGTGGTCTGCTGCCGTTGGAACGTAGGGTTTGTGCCGATGTTTAGCATTGCTGGCATCCACTCGCCGCCCTCTACGCTCACTCTTGTGGCATAGACACCGTTTCCGGGCACGAGCTTCTCTGCGCTTTCGGGCACAATGTTCGCCGTGGGGAACCCTATGCGGCGGCCCTCCTGAAAGCCGTGCGCCACGCTGCCCGTGATAGAGTAGGGGTGGCCCATGCAGTTGCTGGCTTCAGTGATGTTGCCCTCGACTATGAGACGGCGTATGAGCGACGACGATACGCGCAGCCCGTCGATGTCTATCGGCGTGTTCTGCAGCACCTTCATGCCCATCTCCTCGCCGTAGCGCACATAGTCGGCGAAACCCTCGGCGCGGTTGTGTCCGAAGCGGTTGTCGTAGCCCGTGAGCAGCATCGCCACACCATACTTCTCGTGCAGCACCTGGCGCATGAACTCGTATGCCGAGAGCTGCGCCATCTGCGCGTCGAAGTGGAGCACCTCTATGCGGTCGGCTGCGGTGGCGTGGAGCAGTTGCAGCTTCTCGTCTGTGGTGGTGATGAGCTGTGGCACGTAGTCGGCATGTACCACCTGACGCGGATGGCGGTCGAACGTGATGACGAGCGACTGCCTTCCTTGTGCGTGTGCCATGGTCGTAAGGCTGTCAATCATAAACTGATGACCGCGATGTACACCGTCGAAGAACCCGATTGTTGCGCAATATTCGTTTCTCATATATGCAAAGATACTGATTTTAAGGCGAATGGCAAAGGAATAGTGCCTTTTTATGTCGGCGCGAGCCTCTCCGGCGTTCGCCTACGCCTACCAGCGGTTGAACAGTTCGAGACTGAAGCGCACGGCTATATCCGTGAATTTCCACTTCTTCTGCGACGCAAATACACCTATCGACAGTGCGCGTGTCTGCACACCGTAGCCCCATTCTAAGTAGGGCGTGAGGTGACTCACGGAGAGCGCACTGACGTACACGCGTTCCTTCTCCAACAGACGTCCTATGTAGGGTAGCCAGTAGAGTGCGAGCTGCGGCGTCTCATACGTCACGTTGCCACGCACGTAGTATTGTGAGGCGTTGTACCAGTTGGAGTTGAGCAGCTCGAACGAGCCCGACCAGTTGTCGTTCCATCCGTTTGGTATGTTGTTCTCGCGGAAGTTGCGATAGTCGAGGAAGTATCTGCCCGTGCTGCGATGTGTGTAGAAGCCCGTGCCCAGACGCATCTGCAGGGAGTTGAGAGCCGACAGACGGTGGATGTACTGCGCGTCGAACTCTATGCGCTCGTAGTCGATGTTAGCCCCCATGAAGCCGTTTATGCTGCGCTCGTAGTTGGCGGTCAGTATCGGACCCGCATAGCCTATCGGTCGGTACGTCAGTTCCACCATCGGTGCCACGGAGATGTATGTCGTCGGCATACCCACCTCTTCAAATCCCGTGTCCTGGATAGCAGTGCGTCGGTGCCCCATCACTCCCACCTCCAAGCCCCAACGCGGCGTAGGGTCGTAGTGCACGTATGCCTTCAAGCTGTGGTCGCGGAAGTAGGTCAGGTTCAGACTGTCCCAGTTCATGGCGTCGTTGTGCTTGTCCTTGATGGCGTCGAGCACCGACGAGTTGCGTATGCGCCTGCCGCTTGCCCACTCCATCTGCACGTATCCGTTGTGGCGGTTGCTGAAGTAGTATGTGATCGGAATGTTGAAGTAGAACTGCTTCTGCTTGAAGGCATAACCAGCCTTTATGCGAGCTTGCATCTTCTGGTTGGCAGTGAAGTTGTACTGTGCCTGCACGTCGAGTAGGTACGTCAGACCGCGTCGGTTGCTGTAGCTGAACTGCAGAGGGTTCAGTATCGGACCGATGTTGAATGTTCCGCGCTTGTCCCTACCTATGTCGCCCCCGATGCGTCCCATCAGCGTCTCGCCGACGTTCGTAAGCAACTGTCTGCTGAAGATGCTCTCATGCGTTTTGCTCGTTGAGTCGTTAAGAATATTGTCGTTGTAGCTCTGTTGGCAGAGATAAACCTCGTGCTCGGTGAGCGGAATGGGGCGCACGCGAGCGAGTAGGGTGGTGTCGTCACGCTCTGCGAGCGAGTCGATACCGCAGTCGGGCAACCCGTAGATCGTAGTGTATTCAGCCGTGATGTCGTTGCCGAGGAACAGAAAACGCGCATTCAGCGTACACTCCTTGGGCAGCAGCGTGCGTCCCTCCTCCTCGTCCATGGTCGTGGAGAGGTGAAAGCGCACCATGTCGTACTCGCCGTCGAGCGCAAACTCAATGATGCGTCCCGTCAGTTCGTCCACTTGTGCCCAACCGCTCACCAACTGCGTGCTGCTCTGACGTGGGGTGAAGTTCACGAGTGCCGTGCCCTGCGTGAAGCTCTGCGCCTTGTAGCGATAGTAGCGGCGGTTGCGTTGGAAGAAGGGCGAGATGATACGCCCGTCGATAAGCATCTCTTCGCTGATGAGCGGTGTGAGGTAGTTGAGCACGGTAGGCATAGGCTGCGACTTGTGCGTCGTCGTCGAGCTCTCAAGCAGTCGGGTGGCGGAAACCGTTCCCTCCGCATCAATTCTCATGTGGTTGTATGTCTCGCCGAACACCTCGCGCCTGCTTGCGTTTGCAATGGCAAACATCGACGGCACGGTGAGCAGCACAGCGTTGCGACGGTTCGTGCGGATGGCGTACTTTGTGTAGGCATAGCCCTCCTTCGGGCTGTGTTCTGTCGTATCCACTGAGGCAGCATAACTGAACACGCGCTTCATAGTCTGAAGCGCGTAACTGCGATTGTCTGCTCTAACGCCACTTACGACAAACACAAATAGTATGGTTAATATGAATATTCTGCCTCTCACCCTTTCTGTTATGCTACATATCTTGATGAATTTCCTTTGTTTTCAGCATCCGCGCCGACCGTTACGAGCATCCGCATCGACCGTTACGGGCATCCGCGTCGACCGCCGCGAACCATCAGCATACGCTTGCAAAAGTAGTTAAAATAATGGCAAACACCCCATCAACCCACCCGATACTCCCTAAAACATAACGTTTATTAATGATTTTTCAGCCCTTTCTCAGTGTTTTTTCACTCCTTTCTTATTGTTTTATGCAGAAAAAGTTCCAAATATTTGGCGTTTCTCCCGAAAAACACTACCTTTGCAGTCGCAAACTTATCCTAATACATAGGTTAAGTCGGACTTGTAGCTCAGTTGGTTAGAGCAACAGACTCATAATCTGGAGGTCCCTGGTTCAAGCCCAGGCTGGTCCACGCTTCTATTACAGCGACTTACGCTTCGGCGTAGGCCGCTGTTTTTTGTTTCTGCGTAAACAAACTGTTTGAGTTAGCCGTGTTTCGCTGTGATATTCTCTGAAACTCCCCATCATTCCATAAGATTGTTATAAGAAGAGTGGATTTTGTTTGGGTTTTAATGAGTAATTCCAAAGAATACTTTTGTAAAATTATCAAAAATATACATGCCAGATGCGGTTATTTCAGCTAAAAGTTCTATATTTGCCATCGAAAGATGGAGTTTTACTCAGTCTGTTGAGTAAAATTACTCAGCCGACTGAGTAAAATTATTCATTATGCTGAGTAAAACAACTTGAAAAGCCCCAATTAAATATAATAAGACTATACATATCACATTATCATCTATAAGCAACAGACCATGTACAAAAGAAAGATATATGATACCATCATCAATAGATTAGGTGAACAAAGAATGTTCATCCAAGTAATCATGGGACCACGACAGATTGGAAAATCTACCGTTATCAAGCAAGTATTGGATGATTTAAGTAAACCGTTTCTTTTCTATTCTGCCGACACCATACCTTCAACATCTTCCACTTGGATTAGCGATTGTTGGAATAATGCGCGTCTTCAAATGCGCACACAAGGACTTGAAGAAATGATCTTGGTTATTGACGAGATACAAAAACTTAAAAACTGGAGTGAATATGTAAAGAAAGAATGGGACGCTGATAGTCTAAATCACATCAACATCAAAGTGGCATTATTAGGCTCATCAAGGGTGTTATTAGAAAAAGGATTGGCAGAATCTCTCATGGGACGATATGAGGAAATCAGAATGAGCCATTGGAGTTATCCAGAAATGAAAGAAGCCTTTGGAATGACTATTGAACAATACATCTATTTTGGAGGCTACCCAGGAGCTGCCATGCTTATTGGTGACGAAGAACGTTGGAAGAACTATGTTAGCGGAGCCATCATTGATGCTACTATAAACAAGGACATCTTGATGGATTCTCCAATAGGAAAGCCTGCTCTGCTTCGTCAAACTTTCGAATTGAGCGTAGCTTATTCGGGTAAGATACTTTCTCTAACAAAAATGCTGGGAATATTGCAAGATGCTGGCAACACAGTTACATTGGCAGGCTATCTAAATCTTTTGAGCGATAGCGGACTTGTCACGGGACTACAGAAATTCTCTATAGATGTAGCCCGCAAACGTGCCAGCATTCCTAAATACCAAGTGTACAACAATGCCTTATTGAGTTCTCAATTAGGTTTAACATTTCAAGAAGCCGTTTCTGATAGTAAGCAATGGGGACAATTCTTTGAATCCGCCATAGGAGCCTACATATTAAGCGAAGCTTTTACCCATCGTTTTGAAGTCTTTTACTGGCGAGAAGGCAACGACGAGGTTGACTTCATCCTTAAGAAGAATCAGAAATTCATAGCTATAGAAGTAAAAAGTAATGGAGAGGCTTATACCACGGGTTTAGAGCGTTTTCGCAATCTGTTCCATCCGTCGGCAATATTTATCGTAGGCGAGAAAGGTATCTCACCAGAAGTTTTCTTGAACATGGATTTAAGAAAACTATTTGAATAACTTAATGACAAATAATTATGGCAACAAATAAAATACGTGAAGAGGAAGTAAAGAATAAAATTCGCCAAGAATTCTTTCAAGACTATGATGCGACACCTATCTTGGGCGACATAGACTTTGCTGTAACAACAAAAAGATCAAGTGGGGACGAGCTATCCGACCAAGAATATTTCTTATGGGCAGAAGCTAAAGCAGGAAACACGGAAGATATCTATGCATCTTTCGTGCAACTCATCATTACCATAGGTAAAGCCCATACACACGAATCATACTTACCACCTCGCTATCTTGGAGCCTTCGATGAAGAAAAGATTGCCTTTATCGAATATCATAACATTGTAAGTGTATTCTATCAGAATGACTTCAACTGGAATGTCACTCCCTCCAACCATAGCACCAAAGAGTTTCACATGCTCTCCGACTTGCTGAAAGAGAAACTCAAAAAGGAGATTAGGCTCTTCTACCTACATAAAGATGAAAAGGAGCTAAGAAAGTTCATTCGCTCTAATTTCAAGTTGGGGAAGCAGTCAACTAATGGTATCAATATAACAAAGAATAATTTCACTTATATCTACAGAAAATGGGTGGAAAAGGTCAAACCTTCTATCACACTTGATTGGGAAAAAGCTAAACAAAATGGTATTATTGACGCGGATTTCTTTCTTGCAGACATCTTCTCTAAGGAAAACACAACCCTTAGAGATAGGCTATATGTATTGCTGAAGAAGAATCATTATGAACTTGACCGTAAGATAGACTCCGCAGGGCTTTTCGATTCTAAGAAAGCACAGTTCAACGACAACCAGATTGCACACAACCAATTTTGGAATCTCTACGTCCGCCCTCCACGTAAAGAATACTGGGAATATATTGCTAATCGTAGAGACTTACTTGTTCCGCAAGACATCAGAGAGCGCAAAGGTTCATTCTTCACACCTCAATGCTGGGTAGAACTCTCACAAGAATACATCGCTAAAGATTTGGGAGAAGACTGGCAAGATGAATATTACATTTGGGATTGTTGTGCTGGCACAGGGAACCTTCTTGCTGGCCTTACTAACAAATATCAAATTTGGGCAAGCACATTAGACCAAGCAGACGTTGATGTTATACACGACAGAATTGCTAATATGGAAAAGGTCGGTACTGCCAACCTTTTGGATAGTCATGTATTTCAATTTGACTTTCTCAATGACTCTTTCGACAAATTACCTCCTGGTCTAAAAGACATCATAACAAATGAAGAAAGACGCAAGAAACTTATTATTTATATCAATCCACCTTGTGCAGAAGCCAGCAATGCAAGAACAGTTACAGGAACGGGTAGCAACCGAAAGGGATTAGCCTACACCTCTACAAAAGACAAGTACAAGAAAGAACTTGGAAGAGCAGGCAATGAGATATTCGCACAATTCTTTGCAAGAATAGCAAATGATATTCCTGATTGCATACTTGCCTTGTTCTCTACACTGAAAGCACTACAAGGTCCAAACTTTTCTGGATTTCGAGCTAAATACCAAGCAAAGCTCAGTAGGATGTTTATCGTTCCAGCAAACACATTCGATAATGTAACAGGGCATTTCCCATATGGTTTCCAAATATTTCACCTTGCAGAGAAGGAAGAGTTCGTATCTTGCATTGCTGATGTTTACGACAGCAAAGCCAATATGATTGGCAGCAAGAACATCTATTCTTGTAAGGGAGGCGAACTAATCATAGACTGGTTCAGAAAGTTTTACGACAAACAAGGAGACCATCTTGGATACCTGCGATTCTTAGGAACTGACTTCCAAAATAACAGAGGTGTGTTCTTGACTTTAGCACCATCTACCAATGACCTAAAACAGGTAAAAGGTACTTGGATAACAAGAAAGAATGTCATACCATCATGTGTTTATTTCAGTGTCAGACTTTGTACCGAAGCAACATGGGTAAATGACCGAGACCAATTTCTATATCCAAATAAGGAATGGAATTGCAACGAACATTTTTTATCCGACTGCTTAGTCTTCACGTTATTCAATGAAAAAAACAACATCCAAAGCCAACATGGCACTAACCATTGGATTCCATTCAGCGAGGAAGAGGTAGGTGCACAAGACAACTTCGAGAGTCATTTTATGCACGACTTCATCATGGGCAAAGTGAAAGAGGAAAAGCCTCAGCAAGAAGGAACAATACAAGACATATTTACAGAGCAAGAAGCTCAGACACCAGATGGCAATTCATTCACTCCAACAGAACCTTTGAAGTTTTCACAAGAAGCACAAGCTGTATTGGATGCCGGAAGAGAGCTATGGCGTTACTATCACAAACAAGCAGGAGCCAACCCTAATGCTTCTTACTATGACATAAAGATGCACTTCCAAGGTACAAAGACCACGAAGAGTGGAAAGGTGCAGATGAACTCCACCAGCGAGGATGCAACCTATAATGCCTTGCTTGCCGACCTCAGACAGTCCATGAAACTACTTGCTGCTCACATAGAGCCTAAAGTGTACGACTATGGCTTCTTGAAGAAATAATCTTGATAAAACGAGAAAGGATGCCTTTAATGTTGGCCTCCTTTCATTCTATTGGTCTCATAATTTGGAGACCCCTGGTTTCTTCCCTACGGTCAGAGAGTCTCCCTTCGGTCAACAAATCTCAAGCCCAGGCTGGTCCACGCTTCTATTACAGCGACTTACGCTTCGGCGTAGGCCGCTGTTTTTGTTTTACGGAAAAACAGCGGGAGAACACAGTTGTTTTGAAAATTACATGATCTTTTAAAGGTAATAAAACGTTGCAGAATAGGCTTTGGAGTCACACTCCGAAGCCTATTCTGTTTTTTCTGCGTGGCATCTCTATGGGCACAATGTCCTCCGGCGTAATCAGAAGGAGGTCGTTGTGATTCTTCGGCGGCTGCTTCACGCATCGTGTGGCGTGCTGAATGTATATGCGCTCCAGCTGGTTGGCTATGAAGCGTGCGTTGCCCCACGTCTCGGTGTCGCGGGCGCTGAAGGCGAGCGCTATCATATCGGTGTATTTCTGCCATGCCTTTACGGTGAAGTGGTAGCTGTATTCCTCAATGCGACGGCTGGTTATCTCGAGCAGTTCGTCGACGCTGAAGTCGGCAAATTCGAAGCGGTTGGGGAAGCGCGACAGCAGTCCTGGGTTAGTCTCGAGCAGTTCGTTCATCGGCTCCTTGTATCCGCAGAGCACCACGGCGATGTCGCGCTGACTCTCGTCGGCAAGCAGATTCATGAGCAGTTGTACGATAATCTTTCCGGGGTCGTTCTCGTTCTTTCCGTTCAGAAGGTATGCCTCGTCAATCATCAGGACACCACCCTGCGCCATCTCCACCACTTGCTTCATAGCCCTTTCCTCGTCGCCCCAGAGCGTGCCGATGAAGGTGCCGCGGTCGCATATCACGACGTGTCCTTTCGAGAGCGCTCCCGCCTCGTGCAGCAGCGCCCCGAATATCTTGCAGACCGTGGTCTTGCCCGTGCCGGGGTTGCCGAGGAATAGGCTGTGCAGCGAAACCTGGTGCTGCTTCAGTTCGGGAAACTGTTCGTGCAGCATGCGGTTGTAGGCAGTCAGCGCCACCAGTTCGTCCATGCGCTTCTTGATGTTGCCGCAGCCAACCAGCTTCTGCAGCTCTTCCTGCGGATTGTCTATGGGACGCAGTATCTCCACCTTTACTCTTACGTTCTGGTTCTGCTCTATGACGTCGCCAGGTAACGGATTGTCGGTGCAGATGTCGTCTGCCTTCTCTGTCGGAGTGTTGTCCTCGGCTTCGTATTCATCTACATCTTCATCTTCCAGAAAAGGATCCTCTTCGTCCTCAGTCTGCATGTCGTCGAGCTTGACATCCTTGTACTCTTCGCTCAAGAACTGCTTCAGGAGTCGTTCGAAATCCTCGTTGAAATTCTCGTCAGTGTTGTTCTGCATATTAGTCATAATTCTATCACGTTAAAAAAGCAACTAAATTCTTTGTCATTTCGTTCATTTTTTTGCTACAATAATTTTTGTTTTGTGATAGAATTATGATTATCTGCTGCAAATGTAGTGCAAATATAGATAACTACCAAATGTTTTTGCGTAACTTTTTATAACTTTGTACGTACACTACTTTAAAACCAATTTATTACAACATTCTTCAATATGATTAAGTCATTAAGAAAGATACTTCTCGTGGCGTGCCTTGCGGCTCCGTCTGTGCTGCCGGCGCAGGTGTGCCTCGTGAGTAAGGGCAAGGCGCATGCACGCATCGTGCTTGCCGAGGACAACGACGTGAACCGTAAGGCGGCGCAACTGCTGCAGCGCTTCGTGCGCGAAACATCGGGTGGCGAACTGCCTATCGTTGCCAATGGTCGCCGCTCTAAGAACGACGTGGTGATAGGCGAGTCGACCAACGAAGCCACCGACGACGGATACGTAATCGACTGCTCGCGCGGCACACTCGCCATAAAGACGGCAGGCGGCAAGGGTGCTATATACGGCGTTGCGGCACTACTCGAGAAGCAGCTCGGAGTAGACTATCTCGCTAAGGACTTCTACACGCTCACGCCCTCTGCCGATGTGCGCATTCCGCAGATGCACGTGGCGGAGAGTCCGGCGTTCCGCTTCCGCCAGACGTTCAGCTACTCTAACAACGACAGCACCTACCGCGACTGGATGCGCCTGCAGGAGCACCGTGAGATGTTCGCCGCCGACATGTGGGTGCATACATTCGACCGACTGCTGCCGTCGTCGGTCTATGGCAAGTCGCACCCCGAATACTATTCGTTCATCAACGGCGAACGACGTCCCGGCAACCACAGCCAGTGGTGCCTCACCAATCCCGACATCTTCGAGATAGTAGCCCACCGCATCGACTCTATATTTAGGGCTAACCCCAATCAGAACATGATTTCGGTAAGTCAGAACGACGGCAACGACACCTACTGCCAGTGCCCAGAGTGCCGCAAGGTGAACGAGTATGAGGGTTCGCCTGCCGGCTGCTACGTACGTTTCCTCAACCGCCTGGCTGAGCGCTTCCCCGACAAGCACTTCTCTACGCTTGCCTACCTCTTCACCATGCACCCGCCGAAGCATGTGAAGCCGCTGCCCAACGTGAACATAATGCTCTGCGACATCGACACCAAGCGCGAGGTGCCGCTCACCGACAACGAGTCGGGACGCGACTTCGTGCGAGCGCTCGAAGGCTGGGCGAAGATTTCCAATAATATCTTCGTATGGGACTACGGCATCAACTTCGATAATGTAGTGGCGCCGTTCCCCAACTTCCATATTCTCAAAAAGAACATACAGCTCTTCAAGCGCAACCACGCCACGATGCTCTTCGAGCAGGTGAACGGAACGCTCGGCACCGACTTCGCCGAACTTCGAGCCTACATGCTCGGCAAGCTGATGTGGAACCCCGAGCTCGACGCCGACTCGCTCATGCAGCGTTTCATGCGCGGATACTACGGCGCTGCCGCTCCCTATCTCTACCGCTACCAGCAGATGCTTACCGGCGCGCTGCTCGCATCAGGCACACCGCTGTGGATATACGACTCGCCCATTACGCACAAGAACGGAATGCTCAACGCCAACCTCCGCAAGGCTTACAACGAACTCTTCGATGAGGCTGAAAAGGCGGTGGCTGCCGACTCGGCGATGCTGGCGCATGTGCGCATAGCCCGATTGCCGCTGCGCTATAGCGAACTGGAGATTGCGCGCACCGAGAGCGGTGGCGACAAGGCTGCGGTGGAGAAATCGCTCGACACGTTCGGCACAATCTGTGCCCAGTACGGCGTGCCTACGCTCAACGAGCGCAACAACAAGGTAGAGGACTACTGCCGTCTATATCGTCAGCGCTTCCTGCCTAACGGCACAAAGAACAAGGCTGCCGGAGCGAAGGTGATATGGAACATACCGCCGCAAGAACGCTATCAGCCTATAGCCGACAAGGCACTCACCGACGGACTCTACGGTGGCACCACGTTCGTGGAGAGTTGGGTAGGCTGGCAGGGTGAGGATGCCGACTTCGTGCTCGACATGGGCGAGCAGAAGCAGGTGAACAAGATAACCACCGACTTCCTCCACCAGCTCGGACAGTGGATTCTGCAACCCAAGAGCGTAGCCTACTACGCCAGCGACGATGCCAAGAACTTCCGTCTTCTCGGCACACACGAGTTCCCCGAAGACCGCGACATAAGCGTTAAGTTCGTTCCCGCCACCGTCACTCTCGCTGCTCCCGTCCAAGCCCGCTACATCCGCGTCGTCGTAAAGACACTCGGTCTCTGCCCCTCATGGCATTACGGCGTAGGCTATCCTGCCTGGTTCTTCCTCGACGAGGTAGTAGTGGAGTAGATAAAAATCTACCATATCTCCCATTTTTGCCGTAACGTCCACATTATTAACAACATAATGGCTGGAAGATACCATTCCGCAAGGGCGTATCTTCCAGCTGTTTTTATTTAAAAGAAACTTTTTTACTAAAATATAGTCTAATATCCTATAAAAATCTTATCTTTGCAAAGTCGATCCATCTAAAAGTCTTAAAGGACAGAGGTAGGACGGACATATACATAATAAAACGTAACTGTACGCTTTGAAAAACCTAATAAAAAACCGACCAATTATGGAGTCGTTGGTTTATTTGTACCTAAACAACGATGAGAAAATTATGTTTATTGTTTGTGTTGTTGATGTCAATACAATTAGCATCAGCACAACGAAAGACAGTCATCGTGGAAACACCTACAAACCAAATTCAAGATGAAGGGATGGTCTTGAAGCGGAAAGTTGCAATTGGACGTTTCTCAAATGAGACCCAATATGCTAAAGGTATTTTCTACGACAAAGAAAATGATCCTATGGGAAAACAAGCCTTGGACATTCTTTCTACAAAACTTGCTTCTTCGGGAAAATTTATTCTTTTAGAACGTAGTGATCTTTCTACACTCTTAGAAGAATGTCAGAAGAATGGTGGAGGTTCTGCTACTATTGGTGCGGACTATATGATTATTGGATCCATAACAGAATTTGGTAGAAAAAACACAGGTAAGAATGGTGTTTTCTCTTCACAAAAGACACAAACAGTAGAAGCTGCTGTAGCTATTCGTTTGGTTGATGTTTCTTCTGGACTAATTATCTATTCGGATGAAGCAAAAGGTAGTGCTGAACTTACTACAAAAACGACTATGGGTGTAGGAGGAGCAGCAAGTTTTGATGCCACACTTAGTGATAAGGCAATTTCTGAGGCAATCGGACAACTTGTTGAAAATATTATCAACAAATGTACAAATAGTCCTTGGAAAACATACATCATTTCCAGTGATGCAGATGGAACGCTCATAGCAGGTGGAGCGAGCCAAGGTATCAAAGAAGGAATGAAATTCGCTATCAAAACAAAAGGCAAAAAGGTAAAGAATCCACAAACAGGAATAATGATAAATCTTCCAGGCAAACAGGTAGGTATAGCTACGATACTCTCTACTGGCGGTGAGACTCCCGAAACAGAATATTCGTTTGTTAGCGTGGACACCTCAGAGCCTATTAATGAATCCACAATGAATAACTATATAATTGAGCAAATGAAATGAAAAAGTTAATAATTTTATTATTCGCCATACCTTTCTTATTGATTGGATGTCGCGCCTCTCTTCCTGTTGCACAAGAAAGTGGAAAAGAAGATATTGCATACCTTTTATTTGTCAGCTCAAATGAATATGCAGGAAAAAATGTTGTGGTGAAAGTTGATAATAATGTTCCATTTACTGCGAAAGTTGTGAAGAATTCGAAAGCAAATAGACGTGGTTATCAATATGGAATTGCCGTAGGAACTCGAAACTTAACAGTGTCTTATAATGGTAAAAACATCTATCAAAAGAAGATTTTCGTGTCAACTCAAGAAGTTAAACAAATAATATTACCATAATGAAAAAATTAATTCTATTAGGAGCTATAATTGGATTATTTGCTTCATGTAGCTCACCCAAATCGTTATACTCATGGTACAACTATGAGGATGTTACATACCAGTACAATAAAAAACGTACAGATGAATTAAAGGTAAAAGTGATGGACCAATATCTCAAACTCATCCAAAAACAGAAAGGCTCGCGTAAAGTAGTTCCCCCTGGTCTTTATGCAGAATATGGTTACGCTCTTTACATGGGTGGGAAGAAAGAGGAAGGTTTGAATTATCTTAAAGAAGAAATAAAACTTTATCCCGAATCAGAGACATATATTTCCAGAATCATTAAACAGCTAGAAAAATGAAACAAATATTAATGCTTATCTTGACGGCAATTGTTGTTGTCTCGTGTTCTTCGACAAAAACAATGGGTGAACAATATCCGGCAATGTATGAAGAAAAACCTGTAACAATCGCCATAATGCCTCCTATTAATCAAACTACACATGCAGAGGCAAAAGACTATTTTTACACAACTCTGTATCTTCCTTTGTGTGAGAAAGGATACTATGTGTTTTCTCCATATTTAACGATGGAGATGTTCCAGCAAGAAAGTGCATATGATGCAGAAAACTTTTTGGAAGCCGATCTTTCTATATTCCGCAAAGTACTGGGAGCTGATGCTGCAATGTTTACAATTATCAAAAGTTGGAAACGTAATAACGTTGGTGGAAAATTAACGGTTGATATTGAATATATTCTGCGCTCTACCAAGACAGGTCAAACTCTTTACACACGTGAAGGCTATATCAAGGTGGATACCAGTATAAACGGTGGTGGCGGTCTCTTTGGAGCTGTAGCTGGTATGATAGCAACTGCTATTAATACTGCTGCTACAGACAAAGTTGTTGCAGGAAGAAAATGTAATGCGTTCGTATTAGCAGATTTGCCTGCTGGCAAATATTCAGAATATCACGAAAAAGATGCAAAGAATCCTGCTGGTAAAAAGTTTATTAAAGAAACGATAAAATAATTGCTGATTTATCGAACAATAAAAAAGCCTTGGTGGAGAATACATTCCACCAAGGCTAATAAATAGAGTCGTATCGTTTAGAATATACTCAATAAACTCATCCTTTCTTGCTGATAGTTGAAGATTGGTATGGTGAGTGTCTTAATGGATTTATTTGATTCTCCATTTTGTTTATAACTACTCAGCATCCCCATAGAATTAACTATTCAGCGGTAGCAATGCGTCTTTAATTCACAATAGAAATATTCTGCAAAAGACTGATAAAAAGACAAGATAATGTGCTTTTATTTCTTATGTATATGAGATATTTTTTTGTACCTTTATCCGTTTGAAAGAACAAGTTACGGACATAAACTATCCTGCTCTTCCGCGCCAGACGAGATTGTGGACGATGCTCCCAACTACTGCACTAACTGTGGTGAGTCTCTTGCAGATGCGGAGCATGTACTTGACTATGTAACGCAAGTAATCTCAATTAGAGAGCTGAAGCCGTTAATCAAGGAGGTGCGCTACAATGTGATGATATGCAAGAATTGTGGCGAACATATCCGTACCGCACCAAGGTGCAAGTCTAACGGTGTGGTCTACGATGCAAGCGTAAAGTCTCTTGTCGTGTATCTCAGTGTCGTGCAGTTTCTTCCATATGGTCGTATAGCAAGTTTCTTGCGTGAGGTGTTCGGACTCGCTCCGAGTGAAGGCTCGCTTGTGAACTGGGTGAAGGAAGCCAAAAGAAACGCACAACCTGCCATTCTTTGCTATTCAAGCTTTATTCGAGGTTTGAAAATCTGTCGTGCCCCATCGCTGAATAGTCATCCAAACTAAACAACGTTTTTTACCCTGTCGACAATAAAAAAGGTTAAACTCATGAGGCACAACGTGCGGTGTTGGCAATTTTGTGTAACTTTGAATATTATAATATTATGGGTGGAGCAGCATGAAGAAACTGATTACTTTTTTAATGTTCCTATTGGCAGTAGGGCAGGGAGCAACGGCGCAGGAAGTGTCGGGGCAGCAGATGCCGTTGCCTAATGAGGAACTTCACCAGCTTACTCCGAGTACAGAGCTTCACCAGCTTGCTCCAAATGCTGAACTGCACCCGATAACGCCGACCTATTCGGATATTCTGATGATGAAGGCACTATCGTCCTCCGAACTTCTTGCTACGCAGATAGTGCCGCTGCCGTTTGCTGCAACGCAGCCACTTGTCTACGGATATGACGCGAGCCGTACTGGGGCTACATCGATGGAAGTGTCGAAGAACTTGAGGCTGACTGCCACGGGCGCATACCGCAGCTACATCGGACTGATGGATGTGCAGTCGGTAAGCGGCGGCGTGCAGTACAGTCTGGGAGCGATGACTATGCAGGGCGCACTGGCTGCCAATCGTTACCTCTACTACGGGCGTGTATTCACGCAGTACGGCGTGTCTGGACAACTCTCTTACTGCTTCAATCCTAACCTTGCGCTCACCATCTTCGGAACCTATTACAACACGAATCCGTTCTTCAGCATGGCGGCATTCCCGTTTGTGCCGACCACCAGTTACGGCGGATATATGACCGTCGGCAATCGTAGCTTCTACGTTAACCTCGGTGTTGAGCGCCGCTTCAATGCTTTCGAGCACATGATGGAGACGGTGCCTATCATCACTCCTGCGTTCAAAATCTCGAACAAGGTGACTATCGAACTACCGTTGGGCGACCTTACGAAACATCTTATTGAGGAAATCTTGATAAAGAGCGGACCGCACAGACGCTGATGCCATTTATAGTTCGTCGCAAATAACAGATAACATATAGCGAATCCCCTCGTTCGGCAATGCTGAGCGAGGGGATTGTCATTTATATGCCACTCAATGCTCTTCCTCCAACTGTTTCAGCAAAAACTCCTCCAATGTCTTCTTGTCGGGCAGCTGAAGCATATAGGTAGAAACGAAGAGGTTGTTATCCATGCCGGCGAGCGCGTACTCCACCATCTTTTTGCCTTTGCGTGTGCAGAGCAGGATGCCGATTGGAGGGTTGTCGCCAGGTTGCATCTCGTTCTCGCGATAATGCGATACGTATGCGTTGAGCTGTCCGAAGTTCTCGTAGGAGAACTCCTCGTTCTTCAGTTCTATGATTACGCCGCAATGCAGTATGCGGTTGTAGAATACAAGGTCGGGATAGTAATACTCGTCGTCGATGATGATGCGTTTTTGGCGAGCCTCTAAGCAGAAGCCCTTGCCGAGTTCGAGAATGAACTCTTGAAGGTGGCTGATAAGCGCATCCTCCAAGTCATGCTCGTCAACAACTTCCTGCGCCTTCAGTCCAAGAAACTCGAACGTGAACGGTTGGCGTATCTGCAACTCTGTAGAATCGTGCCCTTGAACAGAAGGGAGCGAAAGCAACTTCTCGGGATTGGTGCTGATGCCAGCCCTGACATATAGATTTGTGCTTATCTGACGGCGAAGCTCACGAACCGACCAAGTACACTTGATGCACTCCTGCTCATAGAAGTAGCGGGCGAGAGGGTCGTCAAGAGTCATAATCTCACGTAAATGCGTAAATGACAAGTGTGAGATTATTGTTTTGCCAGGTGTTACAAATTGGTGCGTCATTGATGCACCAATTGTATCTTCTTTATTTTCAATTGGTTGTAATTGGTGCATCACTGTCGCACAAATTGGAATGGGTAAATTTTCCATCATTTGAGGATATAATCTATAGAACTTTCTTGCCCATTTGAACAAAGTTGTAGTCAATCCCTTCCTATCCACCCTTTCCTCCAACTTCTTCAGCAGTTGCGTTCCATACTCAGCCCTATCCTTGCCGTGCTGTTCAAACTCAACGATGTAATAACCTATGAGCCAGTTGCGCATCGTCTGCATACGATTGATTGCTTTTACTGCGGACGATTGTGCTGCATCATGAGTAGTCTGAACAATTGAAGCCAAGTCGTTGAAGGAGTGAAGCGTCTTGCTCCAATCCTCAAAAGGCAGTTCCATGCCGTCGTGCAGGTATCTTTTCACTTCGTTTGCCATAATGTTGTGTTTATGTCTTGGATCTTATCCTTTCTGCATCATAACTGCCTATCCCACCGCCAGCGAGTAGAGGGCGAACATCCAGTGGGCGGTGATGGCAGCCACGAGTCCGCCGCAGAAGTGGGCGAGGATAGCCTTAGGGGTGAGGTCGCGATAGCCGAGCGAGTCGAGCATGGCGGTGTGAGTGCTGAGGAAGCCGCTCCAGCACATGCCGATGGCGGTGAACACGGCGATAGCGTTGCCGTCAATCCAGCCGTGCGCTATGAAGTTGGGTATCAGGCTGAGGGCAGCGCCCACCGCGCCGAGTGCCGTGATGGGGAACGCCACGAGGTGCGGGTCGTGGAAACCGAAGAGCCACTCGAACACGAAGTCGATCTTGTTAGCCAGCCACGGCAGCAGCTCCACACCCTGGTAGGCAGCACCAGTGTATGAGCCGTCGGCAGCTGCGCCGAACGTGAATATCATCACGAACGTAGAGATGATGAGCACGCCCGGAATGATGGCTATGCCCACCTCTACACCGCTACGTCCGCCGTCGAGCATGGCGTTGAGCAGGCGTATGAACACGGTCTTCTCCTCGCTCTCGATTTCCTCCTTATCTTCCTCTTCGATTTCCTCCTTCGACACCGCGTCCTCCGTAGCATACTGCGGATAGGCTTTCAGCACGAAGCGCTGCATCAGTCGCGTGGAGCAGACGCAGCCGAAGCACGCACCGAGCAGACCGATGAACGGTGCGGCATAGTAGCCCTGACTCGCCATGAACACGATGACGAGCAGACCCATACCGAACGCCGTACCGAAGTTGGTGAGCGAGATGAACTGATATTTCTTGAAGTAGCTTGCGAAGCGTTTGTCGTGCGCAAGCGAGATGATAGCCGGGTTGTCCGAAAGGAAAGTCATAACCGCACCTAACGATGTCACGCCCGGAAGGTTGAATATCGGGCGCATCAGCGGTCGCAGCGTGCGTTCGAGCAGCGTGACCACGCCGAACTCTACGAACACCTTGCCTATGGCACCGGTTATCACGCAGATACTCATCAGGTAGAATACGGTGTTGAGCAGCAGGTCGTGCGCCGTGCGCATGATAGTGTTGAGCATGTTCGGCACACCCATCACCATGCCGAGATAGCCGAAGAGTATTACTACTGTGGTTATGCACCATACACCGCTCGGGATGAGTGTTTTGCGTTTGGATTTGTTTTGTTCCATAAGGCGTTCGTTTAAATGTTGAATGTTGAATATTAGGTTGTAGACTGCAAATATCCTCAAATCCGCAACTAAGCTCTTCAGCGTCCTTCTTGCGTCTAAACGTCCTCTC